>Ga0207152_1015_pt1 | contig 38414 bp, 40 predicted proteins | sample Alteio_BWMinHeat_30_FD_153590 | JGI IMG/M metagenome (GOLD analysis project Ga0207152, IMG submission 153590) | Enriched cells from forest soil in Barre Woods Harvard Forest LTER site, Petersham, Massachusetts, United States -... | ecosystem: Environmental > Terrestrial > Soil > Temperate forest >... | reverse complement strand
ACTTGTCGAGGCATTTTCCATTCGCGGGCTGGGGCTACTCGCCGACAGCTGGGAACAGCGCCCGCCCTTTCCCAACGATGGCGCCTTTGCCAGTGCCATACGGAGATACCGGCAAGACCTGATCGACAAATACGGAAAGCGCACGGGCACGCCACCAGCGCTCGACATGTGCACGTGGTTGAAGAGAAACCGCGATGCTCTTGACCATACCAGTGGCGTCGGCGTGATCGAAGGCCCTGAGATTCTCCAGATCCTCGGGCTCCTTGAGAGCGATAAGGCCTTTGTCGAAGATTTAGGTGCGGTCAATCGCTGGCCCCGACGAAGCGAGGTTCCTGTCGAGGACTACCTCCATTTCTGGGAGGCGAGCTGTGCCGAGATTGGTGCCTCCGGCCGTTTGCCCTCGGAATTGGCGAAATCGCTTTGCTCCGGCTGAGTGATCATTCAGGGATGGGTGCAGCGGATGGCCCCGCGCTTTTGCGCGGGTCATCGATTGTGTCCCCACATGAGGCCGCACATGGCGGTTGCTATCGTCGCTCACCGAGGGTTTCAAGCCGACCTGCACTAAACGGTATTCGTGCGTGAAATCGGCGCCCTCTTTCGCCTAGCGGCATTCTTTGAAAATTGAGTGGATTAGCGAATTTATTAATAGTCAAGAAGTTGCAATTATTGTCAATGACGACCGGAACGATGTTATTTGTCATGCACCATTCACCGTCTTCGCCCTCTCAGCTTACGGTTCTGAGGCGAGGAAGAAACGCGGCACCGACGTGTCGCTCGGGAGAATTACGGCAGTGAGTGCTGCAGGCCAGACGATCTGCCTTTCCATGATCGTCAAAAACGAAGCCCCAGTGATCCGGCGATGCCTGAACTCCGTGCGTTCTATCATCGACTGCTGGGTCATTGTGGACACGGGTTCAACCGACGGTACACAGGATATCATCCGCGAATATCTCAAGGACCTCCCCGGCGAGCTGTATGAGCGTCGGTGGCGCGATTTTGCCCATAACCGGTCCGAGGCACTGACACTGGCGCGTCCGCTCGCGGATTACTCGCTGATCATTGATGCGGACGACGTCTTGGAGATTCACGAGAGTTTCCAGCTTCCGGAACTGACCGCCGATGCCTATACGGTTGATATCCGCGACGCGTCCATCTGTTACCAGCGGACGCAGCTCGTGCGAAATACTCTGCCTTGGCGTTATCAAGGTGTTCTGCACGAATTTCTGACCTGCGAGGGTTCGCGGCCGTCAGAGCATCTGCAAATCGCGATGCGGCGCAACCACGATGGGGCACGGCGCCGCGACCCCGAGACGTATCGCAGGGACGTGGCACTCCTGGAAAATGCGTTGCTCTCGGAAACCGACCCGTTCCTGATCTCTCGCTATACCTTCTACCTGGCCCAGAGCTATCGGGATTGTGGTGAGAAGGCGAAGGCCATTGAGGCATATCTGCGCCGCGCGGAACTAGGCCACTGGAATCAGGAGGTTTTCTGTAGCCTCTACAGTGCAGCACAGCTCAAGGAAGAGCTGGGTCATGACCGTGACGAGGTGATAGAGCTCTACCTGCGCGCGTCCGATACGGCATCCGATCGCGTGGAGGGGCTGCATGGTGCCAGCCGGCTCTGCCGCAATTCAGAACGGTATGAGCAAGGCTACGACATTGCGAAGCGGGCACTCGCGCTGAGAACGCCGCTAGATGGCCTGTTTGTCGAGCCGTGGATTTATGATTACGGGCTCCTCGATGAATTTGCAGTGAACGCGTACTGGGCGGGGCGCTATCAGTACTGCCTCGGCGCCTGCGAGCGACTCTTGAGCGAAGGCAAACTGCCGAGCGAGCTGCGTGATCGAGTTCTGGCGAATAGGGATTTTGCTATTGGTATGCTCCGCCAAGACCCCGAAGTGCCGTCGGATGCTTTCGTACAACTCCTTTACGCCGCTCGACAAAAGGAGGAGCTTGGCTATGCGGACGACGAGGTCATCTCCGCTTATATGGCAGCCTCCGCGTCATGCCCGACCCGCGCCGAGGCGCTACATGGCGCAGCCCGCTTCTGCCGTAACAGGGGTATTTACGAGCGTGGGTATGAGTTCGCGGCCGAGGGCCTAGCGATCGCTTTCCCGAAGGGTGCACCATTTGTGGAGGAGTGGATCTACGACTACGGCTTGCTCGACGAACTCGCCGTCAATGCGTACTGGGTTGATAAGTATCAAGACTGCCTGGATGCATGCCAGCGCCTTCTCAGTGAAGGCAAGATGACCCAAGATATGCGTGACCGGGTTGAGAAAAATGCACAATTTGCGGTCGACAAAATCAAAGAACAGGACCGCTACCCTCAGAGGAACATCGCACCCATTGCCAAATCAAGGTCCGACTGGGTTCCGGAGGGCGGCCCAGCTGGCGGCACCGAGCTTATTGTTGCGGGCCTAAAAGAGCGGATGGGCGAGGAGCTCGATAGGATTAACTTGCAGATAAACCATCCCGGAAACGACCAAGCCGACAAACGGCCGTTGGTTGTGTGGATGCACCATGACATCGACCAAGCTTGGATTCAGTGGTGCAAAGACAAAGACCTTGTCGACACAGTCAGTTGCTTTGTTTTCGTGTCTTATTGGCAGAGGGAACAGTATCTCAACGCTTTTGGGCTACCTTCGCAACGCTGCGTCGTACTCAGACACGCCCTTGACGTGAGCGCAGATCGGCGCCGATGGGAAGCGGAGCCCGTTCTCCGCTGCGCCTACACGAGCACGCCGTTTCGTGGGCTTTCTGTCCTTCTCGATGCGTGGGGGCGCGTCAATCCCACCAATGCCGAACTTCATGTCTGGTCATCGATGAAGCTTTATTTGGCTGACGATAGGCCGTACGAAGACCTTTACGCGAGAGCGGAATCCTTGCCGGGGGTAATTTACCACGGGATCGCACCCAACCGCGAACTTCGAGCCGCGCTGCGGAGCATGCATTTTTTGCTTTATCCCTGCACGTTCAGGGAAACGGCTTGCCTTGCCGTAATAGAGGCAATGGCTGCGGGCTGTCGCGTTGTAATCCCCTCGCTTGGCGCTTTACCCGAGACCAGTGCCGGCTATGCCCGTATCTATCCGTCGCCTCCCGACGCGCAGGAGCATGCAGCGATATTTTCCGAAAACCTCGCAGCCGAACTGGCGGTGCCTTGGGCAGGCGCCCCTGAATTGTCACTGAGCCAGCAAGCCTATTGCGGGGAGGTGTACGATTGGTCCCAGCGCCTGCGTGAATGGAGACATCTGATCCACTGGATCTGCAGTCATGCGGACCGCTCCAGATGAAGCTGTTTTTTGGTCATGTCGGGTTCTTTTTTTGGGCCAACAAAGCCTTTGTTAGAGTCGATCGGGCATCTAGATCGTTTCGCGCCCTTGGAAAGTCCGCAGGAGAGGGTGATGAGCCTCTGGAGAGATTTTCTTTTGAATCCGGGGAGGCCTAGCAATAAGTGGAAATATTATTCCGGTGTACGAAGATATGTGAAACGATTTTGTAACCAGTCTGCGGCGGTTCTGGAAATGACAGAGGCTTGCGCATGCCTTCTAGTATTTTGAAAAACCCACTTGGATATTTCTTTAATCAAGGTGGGCTAAATAACCAAAAACTGGCGCTGTTGGGCCTTTTTCTCAAGGCTTCGCAGGAGGGGTCGAGACCCATTGTGCTTCCGAATTTGCTTTTGTTTGATCAGATTACGTTCAATCACGTTCCCGTACCTCTCGATAGTGCACTTCAGATCGCCCCGCTGCGAGAATTCGCCGCACGGCACGGGATCGAGATACTCGACGTTTCCCCTCAGGGCGACCGGGGCGCTTGGGACTATTTCCACCTTGGAAACAATTATATTCCTCGCGCCGCACTCCTGAACGAACTGACTGCAGAGGGTTTCACCTGCGATTTTCTGCGATCGCTCGTACCGATATCGCAATCCTCAGCTCTTCTGCAACGCGTTGCAGAGGCCACATACAGAGAAAAAGGTATTCGGCTCGCCGCGCAGCTGCGCATCGAAAGGGATTGGCCCCAGCACACGGCCGAGCGGCTCAAGCCAGTGGTGGGGGACGCCGAGGACAACGCTCCCTCATTCAGCGATATCATCGCCAAAATCTGCAAAACTCTCCCCGACAATGCATTTCAAATCTACGTCGTTTGCGATGAGGCTGCCCTTCCAGTGCCGAAGGACGAGATCCGCAACGAAATCAAACAAAAATTCGGAATAGATCTGTTCTGGAAATCGGATTTTTTGACGAACGATGAGTTGGCCGGTCTGTCGCTGCTCGAGCTATCGATGCTCGATTTCGAGATGTCAGTCGACGCTGAGTTGTTTGTTGGCCTCTCTCGGTCGACCTTCTCAAATATGGTCGCGCTAGAGAAATACGCGCGCACGCGGATGCCAGTCGAAGGCCATTACATTTATAATATAGTCGGCCCGCAGCTGGCGCCGCGTAAGGATAATGGAGCGTTCTCGGCTTCGGGATTGGCAATCGCGGCCGACCCATGGAATCCGGCTTACGACTTTCAGGTGGCGCAAATATTCCAGGCAAGTGGCGATCAGGAACGTGCACTAGAACACTATTCCGCGCACGCAGCTTCGGCTGGAGTCTCGCCAGAAGATAAATATTTGAGCCTTTACCGAGCCGCGCAAGTTAAAGCAGACCTTAGTTTTTCCGCGCCAGAGGTAATCGATACATATCTTCGCGCAGCGGAGGCGCTTCCTTCGCGCGCAGAAGCAAGGCATGGCGCCAGCCGTCATGCTCGATTCAATAACATGTTCAAAGAAGGCTACGAGATCGCTAAACCGGCGATTAATCTCGCTACCCCCGCGGGTGGAAGGTTTGTGGAGCCTTGGATATACGAATGGGCCTTGCTAGATGAATACGCTGTAAACGCATATTGGATCCGGCATTATCGAGAATCCCTCGACGCCAGTCTCCAAGCTCTATCCCGGCAGACGTTACCTGGGGATCACCGCAACCGGATTGCCAGTAATGCTCGCAACGCTCTCGAGGGCTTCCTGCGCCAGAGCGACACCGGCCTCGACATCGCAGCGCCGGCAAATGATCGACCTGACACGGGAACTCCCGCTCCCGCGGCGGAAACGGGATTGGGTCATGGGGAAAATATATTGCTCCGCCGCGCCATGGCCCTTGGCGATGTGCTTGAAACCACGCCGATCGCCCGCCGAATACGCTTAACCTTTCCCTCCGCCACCATTTACCTCGAAACTCAACACGGTCACGCCTATACCGACAATCCCGATGTCGATTATGTCGGCGTGCCGCCCGGCACTCAATTTTCCCGCGTTATCGACCTCGATCTCGCTTATGAGCGGAATTGCAGCATTCATCAAGTCGATGCCTACATGGAGGCCGCGTTCGGGGACCGCGGCGAGGGGCACGACAAGACGATCGTTTTCCGACACGCAAGCAATCCCATAACCGGCGTCGACTTCTCTCGGGTTGTAGCAATTCATCCCAACGTATCATGGCGAAATCGGACATTGCCACGGGAGTGGTGGGGCGATTTGGCCCGGCGTTTGATCGCCGATGGTTGGACTGTGTTAGCGTTGGGAACTCACATCGATCACGATTTGAGCGAGTTTGGTGTCGTCGATACCCGCGATCAACTCACTCTAGCCCAGCAGGCCGGCGTGATCGCGGACTCACGGGTGCTCGTATGTGGCGATTCCTCGATGTTCACCCTCGTAGGTTGTACCGACACGCCGGCGGTCGGTTTTTGCACGATCACTCGGGCCGAGCGGTTTATGCCCTACCGCCATGGTGAATTGGGCTGGAACTTCACAGCGGTTGCGGCCGATGTACCTTGCTATGGCTGCCGCGAGGAAGCTGGACCGGCTTGGCTCTGCCGCCATGAGCACTTCAATTGCGTCCGGTCATTCGCCCTCGATAAGGCGTTCAACGCGATCTTGGACGCGATGAAGAACGATCGCCGTAACGAAACGGCTATCCCCATGGAAGGAGTTCAAGCCGGAGGGAGCCCAAAGGCGATCGAGGCTCCGCCGGTCGATTACCAGTTGATGATGCAAAAACAAGCTGAGTTAGCGCAGTATAAAGACCTCGATCCAAATTTTATCAAAATATATGATCAAGTAAGACAGTATAGTATGACGTCTATAGAGCGTCTTCATGCGATGTATAGAGCAACAGAATATGTATCTCGAAATAATATTCGAGGTTCTATTGTTGAATGCGGGGTTTGGCGAGGCGGAAGTATTATGATCGCGTTGATGACGCTGATGTCACTCGCCGATACGTCTCGGGAAATTTATTTGTTCGATACCTTTGAAGGATTGCCGCGACCTGACCCTGATATCGATTTGGACGCCGATGGAATTTCCCAGTTTGCCGAGTGGGTGCGACACCGGCGCACGGACAGGTCAAGCGACTGGGCTTACGCGTCACTTGAAGAAGTCGAACGCAACGTCACGGCAACTGGGTATCCGCGCGAAAAGCTAAGGTTCATAAAGGGGATGGTACAGGACACGCTACGATTCCATACCCCAGATCAAATTTCGTTATTGCGACTCGATACTGATTGGTATGAAAGCACGATGTGTGAGTTAAACACTCTATATCCGCATCTCCAGCCGGGTGGTGTTCTTATTGTAGACGATTACGGACATCTCCTGGGACAGCGCCGTGCGGTCGACGAGTTCTTCGCGACACAGGCGGCACCGATGTTGCTGAACCGTGTCGATTACTCTGGTCGAGTGGGCCTTAAGCTGGGTCTGCCCTTGATCTGAGAGCAACTTCTCGCTCGATCGCGTAACCGCGTAGGCGGCGCAGTGGGCGCGGCGCTTTGGCAGACAGAACGACATTTATCAATGATCAAGAAAATTGTGTCTATTCTAACCGTGGCCGGATAGGGCGTCGATTGTTGTGAACCTCTGAGTGCGGTAAATCTTGGTGAAACAAACACAGAAGCCAATACGACAATGAACGCTGCTAGAACACTATGCCTCAACATGATCGTTAAGAACGAGATGGCGAATTTGGAACGCTGTCTTGGTGCCGTCGCGCCTTACATCGCCTGCTGGGTGATCGGTGATACCGGTTCGACCGATGGTACGCAGGAATTCATTCGCTCATTCTTGGCTGAGCGCAATATCCCTGGAGAGCTTCACAGCTTCCCGTTCGAGAATTTCGCGCAGGCCCGCAATGAGGCGCTTGATCGCGCTCGTGCCTCCCAACTGTCCTTTGATTATCTGCTACTAACAGACGCCGACATGGAGTTGACGGTACAGAATCCCGCATTTTCCCAGGATCTGACAGCCGCTGCATATAAAGTCCTCCAGCGCTCTAGCGTGACCTACTGGAACAACCGGTTACTGCGACGCGATGTACCCGCCAGTTACAAAGGAGTGACCCACGAGTACCTGGACGTCCGCGCCGGGGAAACCTGGAACTTGGAGGGCATCATCTTTATCGATCATGGAACCGGCTCAAATAGAGTTGATAAATATGAGCGGGACGCTCGACTGCTGACGAATGCGATCGAGACCGAGCGTGATCAAGGGATGATCGCGCGATACACGTTTTATCTAGCAAATACATTACGCGACAGTGGTCAGAGGGAAGCCGCACTGGAGACCTACCTTAAACGCGCCCGCCTCGGCCATTGGCAACAGGAGGTTTTTATGAGCCTCCTCAATGTGGCGAGGTTGAAAGAGGGATTGGGGTCTCCAAACGAGGAGGTTCTCACTGGCTACCTCGAAGCAACCGCAGCGTGCCCGACTCGCGCCGAGGCCCTGCACGGAGCCGCTCGCTTTTGCCGCGACAAGGGTATCTACGAGCAAGGGTATGAGGCCGCGGCGAAGGGCTTAACGATTGCGTACCCGGATAACGGGCTATTCGTCCAGGATTGGATCTATGAGTACGGGCTCCTCGACGAGTTCGCGATCAATGCCTACTGGACTGGGAGATACACCGAGTGTGTGAAGGCCTGCGATCGATTACTAAGTGAAGGAAAGCTGCCCACGGACAAGCACGATCGGGTTCTAAAGAATAAAGAATTTGCCCTCGCTAAAATCAGCGAGGCCGCTGCCCTGTCGTCATCGGAAGCCGATCCTTTCGGAGAGCTCCTTCACGCCGCTCGGCAAAAAGAGAAACTCCGCCATCCGGATGACGAGATCATCTTAGCCTATACGGAGGCAACAGCGGCGTGCCCGACACGCGCCGAAGCCCTGCATGGCGCTGCTCGCTTCTGCCGCAACAAGGGCCTCTATGAGCAAGGATATGATTTTGCGGCGAAAGGCCTGGCTATCGCTTACCCAACTGGTGCTCCTTCTGTAGAGGAATGGATATATCAGTATGGGTTGCTCGATGAATTCTCGGTCAACGCTTACTGGACGGCGAGATACGACGAGTGCATCGATGCCTGCGATCGCCTGCTAAACGAGGGGAAACTTCCCGCGGAAAAGCGCGATCGTGTCCTGAAGAACAAAGACTTTGCGGTTGGTAAGCTTCGTGAAGCCGCCTCCCTGGCAACGCTGGGCGCCGAAACTCCCTCAGACGCCCTGCATCCGCCTCGGCAGAAAGAGAATCTTGGTGGCCTTGAAAGCTCAGCCGTGCCCCTAGAGATGACTGCGGGAGATTCTACTGTGCATGAGTTTGGCGGTGGTTCCAAAGAGTTCACGAGCGCCGGGGCAAACGCGGATCGGTTTGATCATCCCGCTGAATATTCTGGTGGCGTTAAGGAAGCAACGGTCGAAGTAAAATTCTTAAGTCTCGCGCCATTTTTGCACGCCGCTGACCGACCCAAAGAGCGGCGTGACCAATCACGGGCATTCGACGCGAGGATCATGCCCTTCCTGACCGACAGTCATACGGTGGCGTTACCGCAAATCCATTGTTTTTACGAGGTGATGTCGGAGACGGCGCAGCATCCAAGCCTCATCGCGGCGACCCAATCGATGCGAGCAATGGGGCACCCGGTCCGGGTGTGGAGTTACACCCCAACAAAACTCGATTTCCTGGTCCCCTACGGGGTCGAGCTTTGTGACGCCGCCGATGTCGTGCCGAAGAACCTCTTCGAGCGGATCGTCGCTGGTTCGGAGATACGGTATTTTTCCGACATTTTCCGCTATGCCGCGCTCTACGAGCATGGCGGGCTGTGGATGGACACTGACGTGGTAATGGTGCGCCCGTTTCCTTTCCACGGCGATCATTTCTTTAATCTGCAGTGGCATCACGTGGGGAAGGGCCATTTTATCTGCGGCAATGTCATCTATGCCGAACCCTATAGCCGTCACATGCGCAATCTTTACGAGCGGGCTCTCGAGCGGTTCTCCGGAACGCAGGGAGCCGTGTTTGGCGATATCGGGCCCAAGCTGCTGTCAGACTACATCGCGTCAGACTACGGTGCTGCACTGCGGGAGTGGCTCTTTAGCCCAATGTTCTTCAACGCGATCGACTGGACCGAGGTTGACAAATTCAACCAGCCGGTCGCCGATCTGGCAGATTATCTTCACGACGAGCGCGTTACTGGTATCCACCTGTGGAACGCGCGCACCCACTCGGCCACGCGTGGGGACGACCGGTCGCTGATCGCGATGCTGTCAAATCCGCGCGAGCGCATGCTGACCTTCACCAGCCTCGCCGACCACTTCAACACCGACAAGAACCGCCACACCGGTAACCGCCACTGCTACGCCCGCATCTACGACCGGCTACTTGGGACGCAACGGTTTGCAATGCGCTGGCTGATGGAGATCGGCCTCTGCCGCGGGCTCGCGGAAGGGAACCAGTCAGAAACGCCCTCGGTTTCGCTTTGGCAGTCGCATTTTCCCTTCTGCCACGTGGTTGGTGTCGATCTCACCGATTTTTCGCGGCTCAACAACGAGCGATTTACCTCGTTTGTGTGCGACCAGTCGAAGCGGGAAGAGCTGCGCACCGTGGCGGCACAACTAGAGCCCCGATCGTTCGACGTGATCATCGACGACGGCAGCCACGCGTCCGCTGACGAGCAGCTGACGCTGGTCGAGTTCTGGTCCCTGCTGGCAGAGGGAGGCTGGTATTTCATCGAGGATCTTGACTGGCAGCCGCCAGGAGAAGATCGCGCCAAGATTGCTCTCACCAAGACGCTGTTGCGCGAGATCCAGGAACACGGTGCCGCGCGCTCAACGGACCCCTTTGGGGTGGGCGGGCTCGTTTCACAATTCGCCGAAATCCTGTTCTTCGATAGCCACTACGAACTCACCCGGGCCCAGCTCATGGGCGGCCTAGTGGCGATCCGCAAAGGCGGCGGCTTGTGAAGGTCGCGGTCTATACCATTGCCTTGAATGAGGCCGCCCATGTCGAGCGCTGGGCGAATTCCGTCATCGACGCCGATTATCGCATCGTCGCCGACACGGGTAGCACCGATGACACGGTAGAGCGGTTGAAACGGGTAGGGGTCACGGTACACCGGATCGCTGTCCGCCCCTGGAGGTTCGATGTCGCGCGAAACGCGGCGATGGCGCTGATTCCCGACGATGTCGATATCTGCTGCTCGATGGATATGGACCGGTGGCTTGCGCCCGACTGGCGCCCGAAGCTAGAGGCGGCCTGGACGTCGGAAGTGACGGCGCTCTTTTGTAAGACGATCTATCGTGCGAGCGTTGACGATCCCACGCCCCTCAGATCGTGGCCAGCGAAGAATTTCCATCATCGTTGGGGATATCGCTTCCGGCGGCCAGTCCACGAAGCGCTGTTTTACTCTGGAGACAAGGAGGTCACAGCCAGCAGCGACGATATCGCAATGTATGAGGTCCAAGACCTGACAAAATCAACGCGGCAGAGCTATTTGCCGCTGATGGAAGTCGCGCACAAGGAAGATCCGAACGACGCACAGATCTGCTTTTGGCTCGGCCGCGATCTAATGTGGGCGAAGCAGCATGATCGCTCGATCGAACTGCTGCAGCGTTACCTGGCACTGCCAACGAGCACGTGGGGCGAGGAGCGGTCGGAGGCGATGCGGTTCTTGGCGCGGATGCAAGACAACCAGGCGATCATGTGGCTCGAAAAGGCTCGGGTAGAAGCACCGCATCGGCGCGAGATATGGCACGATCTGGCCGAACAGTTTTTTGCCAAGGCGGATTGGCCAAACTTGTTTTGGGCGTGTACCAACGGGATTGAAAAGACGCGGCCTACTAACAGCTATCTCGACGACAGGCAGTCCTGGGGGTTCCGGCTCTATGATTTGGGCGCAATCGCGGCATGGCACCTCAAGGTGACTGACCGTGCGACGGCTTGGGCCGAAAGGGCACTGGAGCTTGATCTCGATAATCAGCGATTAAGGTCGAATTTCGAATTCTTCGCACGGCAAGACAGATCGACTAAACACGAGGTTAATGAAGATAACTTGGTTCCTGAACAAGCTTGGTACGCTAAGTTACAGGACTCGCGTTTCCTTCGTGAGCTCAGGGACGAAGACGGTTTTGTTCGAACGGCACTGGCGGCTTTTCACATGTGTCCAGATCGCCCCGAGCCTTTGAACGATTTAGCGAATTACTATCTAACAACGCAACGCGGAGAACTTGCAGCATTCTATGCGGAAGCGGCCTTGTCACTGCCCTTGCCTGAAAGTGACAGCATATCCGTCGACGAGTCACTCTACAAAACCGGTCTCAGGCACACCTTCGCCGTGGCGGCAAATTGGACCTCGGATTCGGAGCGGAGGGAGCGCGGTCGCAAAGTTTGTGATTGGCTTGCGTTAAGCCGGGAGACTCCAGAAGAGGTGCGGAAGACATCGCGTTACAATTCTGGTTGGTATACCGTCCCGCTGGAGTCGCTAGTACCGTCGCTGCAATTTCATCCTTTCTCAGTAGCGGCGCCGGAGGGGTTTCGTTCCGCAAACATTAGCATCTGCCGCCGGGGTCGGTCATTCGCAATGACCGTACGCGCCGTGAACTATTCGCTAATCAACGGATTCCATGTCAAAGGAGATGATCCTTCTTTTCGATCTCGCATGTTTCTTGTGTCTTTAGATAGTAGTTTTCGCTCTAGTGAACCGCTCGAGATAGCATTTCCTCGGGACCTGCCAATCCTCTCGACAGAGACGCTGGGGTTCGAAGATCCACGGCCGTTTGTTTGGCGAGAGGCGCTTTGGTGCGTTTCGAGTGTACGACAGGTTAACAAGGATGCTCGGCCGGAAATGGTGCTGGCGCGGATCGATGAGACCCTACAAGACCACCCCGTGTTGGTGGATTGGCAAGTACTTCCGTCTGGAATGCCACCTAGGTGGGAGAAGAATTGGATGCCGCAGGTAATTGGCGATGAATTAAGGTTCATATATTCAGTTGATCCGACTCGTCTGCTCTCTGTTACTGGTTTGGAATTAATCAACGAACCTGCTCGAATCTCCGCCGAGACTTTTTTCGGGGGGTCTCAAGCCGTACCCTTTGACCAGGGATGGCTGACGTTAATCCATGAATTTGAATGGGTTGATCGAAAACGTCGATATTTTCATCGTTTTATTTGGCTCGACGAGAAAAATCACCTGCGGCGAGTTTCAAGGCGGTTCTATATGCGTATCAGGGGATATGAGTTTGTAGCGGGTATGGCTTGGCACGTAGATGAACGCCATCTCGTAATAAGCTTCAGTGTTAACGACGCGGACCCGTTCCTCGCGATCGTCGATAGCAACGATGTTCGCGCAATCCTTTTGGATTTATCAGAGCATGAGAAGGCGAGCGGTGATTCTATCGCTGCTGGAAAGAACACCCTTCGACAAATTGCTTAAGACAATTATTCTTGATGCGTTTTGCATTTAGCCATGGAGGTCCTTAAATGACGATAGGTCAAATTCATTTCATAAACCTTGATCAAAGCGCTGATAGGTTGACGAAGTTTAGAAGAGTTAACTCACACATTGACACAATACGGGTGCTAGCATCGGATGGTTCACGGTTGGATCGGGCTCAATTGTTCCGTGAGGGTATAATCACTAATGATTTATCCTATCCCCCTGGATCGTTAGGATGCGCAATCTCACATATCAATCTGTGGAAAGTGGCCATATCTGGAGATCGTAACATTACCATTTGCGAAGATGATTCAATTTTTGCCAAAAATTTCTACGATCAAAGCGCGAGTGTGTGCTCAACCTTACCTCAAGACTGGGATTTAATCCAGTGGGGATACGATTTTGATCCTAAATATGTCTGGATAAACCTAGGTTTGGTAAAGGCCAAATTAGAATTTTATGATAGAAAATCTGCCTCTGACAGTGCGGAGTTTCATTCGTCCAACAGAGTCGCAGTTATGCTTGCTCATTCGTTTGGCCTCCAGTGCTATTCGCTATCACCTCGGGGCGCTAAGATCCTTTTGAATACATGCCTTCCTCTAAGAGATCGAATCATTTCATTTCCATCTACTAATGTGATTATCAAAAACCTAGGGATAGATTGTATTATGAATGATGCATATTCCAAAATGAAGGCGTATGTTTGCATTCCGCCTCTTATAATCCATGATATTGCTCAAAAATCGGATCGGATTACTCTTGACGAAACACAATAACCATGGCGTATGCCTAGACGGGTGATGCCAATGTCAGTGTACGACAACCTTGTAGGTAAAATTTGGCGGGGCTACGACCCTTATTATGGTTTTCCGCATAAAATAATAAAGCAGGACTTGCAAGGCTGGGCGTCACAGCATCGCTATTTATCAGACACCGTTGCGCGACAACGGCCTAATGTCGTTATCGAGGTCGGCGTATGGAAGGGGGCTTCTTGTCTTGAGTTCGCCCGTGCAATTCAGGTGAATCGGTTGGATGCTGCGGTTATTGCTATCGACACGTGGCTCGGTTCCTGGGATCATTGGATCGATGATAGTTGGCACCGCGAGCTGGCGTTTGAGTTCGGGTACCCGAATATATACCGAACGTTTTTGGCAAATATGGTGCTGGGAGAAGTTAGTAAGAATGTCGTACCACTGCCTCTGGACTCGGTTAATGCTTGGCATACGTTGAAGAACTTTGAAATAATCCCGGAAATTGTACATATCGATGGCGGACACGATTTTCAAACGGTTTCTACTGATCTGTCAAATTGGTGGTCGTTACTTGCCCCTGGTGGAACCATGATTATTGATGATTATTTTGAGAACGGTGAGTGGTGGCCGGGAGTTCGAGAAGCCGTTCGTGCACATTTAAAGGAAACGTCATTTACGCGCTTTGAGGCTGAGAACAACAAATGCCGTTTCTCTAAGCCAACTTAACATGAGGATCGCTTTCGTAGTGGGGCGCACTACGTGAACGCATATTCTTGCGGAACACGATGTATTTTGACAATACGGAGATCACAGTGGGCGTCGATGAATTCTATTCCCGCAGCTTCCCCATTCGCGGTCGAGGTCATCTTGCATTGCATTGGGATCATTCAGAACACCGTTACGGTTCTTGTCGGGGCAAATCCGCTTCAAGCGGTGTCGGGACCGTGTACTGATATTGGTACAGGGAATACCGACTGACTCGCCGGTCCACATTGTTCCTCGCGATTTGTCGGAACTCGCCCTATCAGGCCCATAGCAAGCCTGCAGCTGTTCCCGATGGTGCCGCGCCAAGAGGAGGGGATTTTCGCGGGCTTCGACGACGGTCAAACGCTCACGTCCGTCGCGACGGCTTTACGCAGGTGGCGGTTCGGGATCGATCGGACTGAGCGGAGAAGGGTGGACGCCGCAAGTCCCGGCACTTCAGCAACATCGCCAGTGTCCGCTCGAACTTTCGATCGAGGTAAATCTTGCGTTCCGCAGTTTCGGGTCGCCCGTGGCCCAAGGTTGGGGGCAAGTTTACCGGTGGCGGACGTTACTCAAATCCGGAGAAGTAATTTAAGAAAGCCGTTCACGTCGCTACAAAGAGCAACTCAAAGCACCGTTGCGGCGACGCCATCTAGTGGATCGACTCTAACGCCTGTTTCCCGCGCCGCACCTTTTCGATGATGGCGTCGGGATCGGCGGTCCAAGTGAACGGCTTGGGTTTATCGTTGGTTTCCCGCACGAAGCGATTGATGGCGGTCTGAAGATCGACAATGCCGTTGAAGACGCCGCGTTTGAGCCGCTGCCGGGTCAGTTTGGCGAAGAAGCCTTCGACGGCGTTGAGCCAGGACGCCGAGGTCGGAGTGAAGTGGAAGTGGAACCGCGGATGCCGTTCCAACCAGGACCGCACCTTTGGATGCTTATGCGTCGCGTAGTTGTCGACGATCAGGTGCAATTCCGCCGCGGCCGGGGTCTCGCGGTTGATCTTATTGAGGAAGCGGATGAATTCCTGATGCCGGTGACGCGCCATGCACTGGCCGATGACCCGGCCCTCTAACACGTCGAGCGCGGCGAACAGCGTCGTCGTGCTGTGGCGCTTGTAATCATGCGTCATCGTCCCGCAACGACCGCGCTTCATCGGCAATACAGGCTGGGTGCGGTCGAGCGCCTGGATCTGCGACTTCTCGTCGACCGACAGCTCCAGCACGTGCTCGGGTGGATCGACATAGAGGCCGACGACATCCTGCACCTTGGCGGCAAACTTCGGGTCGCTCGACAGTTTGAAAGTGCGCACCCGGTGCGGCTTGAGGCCATGCGCCGCCCAAATCCGCTGCACGCTGCGATGGCTGACCCCGGCCGCCTTTGCCATCCCCCGGCAGGTTCAGTGCGTCGTCTCGCCGGGCGGTTCGGCGAGCGTCATCTCGACCACCCGCTCGATCGTCTCCGCTGTCAGCGGCGGCTTGCCGGCCGGGCGGGTTGCCTCGTGCAGCAGCCCGTCCACGCCTTCGGCCATGAAGCGCGACTGCGCCACCGCCAGATCGTCGGCTTCCCTTTGCCGGTCTGCCGCTGGATCGCCATCGTGCCGACCCCAGCGGCGCTCAGCAGAACAATCCGCGCCCGCTACACATGCTTCTGCGGGCTGTTCCCCGAGCCGATCACGGCCTCCAGCCGCTCCCGCTCGCCCGGACCAAGCCAGACTTCAAAGCCTTTCCTCATCCAGCCAGACTCGCATATCCGCGACCCTCCGGAATCATTCGTCAGCGCCAATCCACTAGCGGGACCCTCGTTGCGCCCATCGAGCACTGCTTGTTAACGCTAGGACGGTGCCTTCTATTTCTTTCCGTAGACGACAACCCTCGACCCACGGCGGAACTGTTCATAATCTCCCGGGGCCGATGGAAGCACTTCGACTTCGACAAAGCCGAAATGGCGCAGGAGGTAAACTACCGCGTTGAGCGATGGAACCAGCGCCAACTCGGTCGAACCGCCGGTATGCAGGCCTGGATAATCGGGGGAGAGGCTAAAGACCCCTGCTACTTGTCGTTGACTGTTGTGGCTGCCGTCCTCAATCCGTCCGGACAGGTCATAGGGAAAGACCTGGGTCTCGATCAAAATGTGGCGTCTTGTTAGCGAAGCTGCAAGCCGCAAGAGATGTATCGGATTTTCGACACGGTAGAGGAGCCCATACATGAGCACGAATTCTGCGCAGAGACTTGAATCGAATTCCATTTTCTGTAAATCAGTCTGGCGATAAGTGACGTTTTGCACACCTAGCGCAGCCGTAATAAGTCGTGCAGCTTCAATGCTGCTTTCTCGAAATTCCAGCCCACAAACGGATGCAAAATGTACAGCGAGTTCTAAAGAAAAGTAACCTTCATGCGATGATAGATCCAAGGCGGTACAGGTGTCCGCGTTCGGAACTCGGTCCGTTATGACCCGTCGCAACTTCTCCCGTCGCGAGGTATGAAGGGGAGCGATTTCAGGCGGTAAGTGAGAGGACGTTTTACTGCCATCCGGCAGCTCAAACTCATAAAACCATGAGCGCTGCTTTATGGCCGCGATCATTTCTATTTGTGACATAGCGACCCGTTGATAGAGGACGCACATGCAAATGATTAAGACCCTACCCTCTAGTGCAGGTCAACATCGGAGCGCGGGTACGTCACACCGCGGTACGTACATACTGGCGCCACGGCCTTGTTCTATTTCAAGCCGTTCGCGGGCGATTCGTGACCCCAACTTCCGCCATCGAAAGCAGCTGCGGGCGGGCCAGGAGTGATAAGCTCTAACTCCACATCATTGATGTTCAGCGGATGATCCACCCCCGTTGAAGTGGTCCACCCTGAGCTATGGTTTTTGCTCTCGAGGAGGACCCGATGCCGAGGAAGATCTCGCTTCATAGCTGCCAGATTGTGGTACTACAAGAGATCTGGCGTTATCGTTACTGGCCATGTTTGCCTTCCTATTGAACAGTACACGGGGTGTTGTCGACAGACGCCCCCTTCTGCGCGATTCAAGATATTCCAGCTGTAGCTGGGCCGGCCGCGAGGTCTGCCGCCGTGGAGCATCCTGCGACGCAATGAACTGCACCCCGTTTTGACCGGACACCGGCTTTAGCCGGAGGACCTAGGCGTAAGCCTGGGGATATGCCTATGTCCGACCCGTTTTCGAGAGTTGAAATGATCACCGGCGTTGCTCGGCGCCGACGGTTTTCCACCGATGTGAAGCTGGCGATTATCGCCGAGACGATGCAGCCCGGCATGTCGATCAGTTATGTTGCCCGCCGCCACGGGCTCTCACCGAGCCTGGTGTTGCGTTGGAGGCGGCTGATGAGCGAAGGGGGCCGCGAAGCCGTCCGCGCCGATGACGATGTCGTGCCGGCTGCAGAGCTGCGCCGGCTTGAAGAACGGGTGCGCGATCTCGAACGGCTGCTTGGCCGTAAGACGATGGAAAACGAGATCCTCAAGGAAGCTCTCGACCTGGCGCGGGCAAAAAAACCGATGTTGCTGTCGCGCTCACCGCTGCCCGGAGATACCCTGTGAAGACGATCGCCGAGACGCTGGGCGCTGCGCGCTCCAACCTGATTGAGCGGCGTGACGACACCAGGCCGAAACGAGGGCCACAGGATCGGCCGGGTGATCTCGACCTGAGCGCCGATATTCGTCGCCTGGTCGATCGTCGCCCCACCCCGGCCTTCGCCGGGGCAGGCTCTATGGCTACCGCAGGATCGCCGCGCTCCTCAAGCGCGAGCGGCGATCCGACGGCTTGGCCCCTGTTAACACCAAGCGCGTCTACCGGCTGATGAAGAAGCACGGCCTGCTGCTCGAACGCCACACGGGTCATCGACGCCCGCGCGAGCATGATGGCCAGGTGGCGACGATCCGCTCCAATGTCCGCTGGTGTTCGGACGGCCTCGAGTTCACTTGCTGGAACGCCAAGTGGTACGCGTTGCTTTTGCCCTCGATTGCCACGATCGCGAGGTGATCAGCTGGGTCGCCACCACCGCCGGCATCTCCGGCGAGATGATCCGCGACATGATGGTGCGCTGCGTCGAGCAGCGCTTCGGCACGATCCGCGCGCCCCATCCCGTACAATGGCTGTCGGATAACGGCTCGATCTTTGCCGCCCACCGGACAATCGAGATCGCTCTCGCCCTCAACCTCGAACCTTGCTTCACCCCGGTCGAAAGCCCGGAAAGCAACGGCATGGCCGAGGCCTTCGTCAAAACCTTCAAACGCGACTACGTTCGGGTCAGCCCGATCCCGGATGCGGCCACTGCCCTCGCTCTCATCGATAGCTGGATGGAGGATTACAACACCGTGCACCCGCATTCCCGGCTGGGCTACCGCTCACCTCGGGAATACATCATGCTCTCCTCCCAACCCGCCGCGTGTCCGGTCTGACAGGGTCAACTCCACGCAAACAGGCGCTGCCCTGATGACTTTGACCGGACCAGTCATTCACGATTGGCACGATGACCTCGACCCTTGGGGGTCGCTCGCATACGGACGCCGCGGTCGATAAATTCAATCCCCGCAGCTTCAAACGTTGCGACGATTGCATCAGTGGTCCGCCTGTAGGGTCTCGTCGTCACGCCGCGCTCAAAATCCGTGATCGTTTTTTGGGTAACGCCGCTGCGTTCCACAAGCACCGACTGGGACCAGTCGAGTAGAGCTCGGGCAGCCCGACACTGCGCTGGGGTCACAAAAAATTCCACTTAAAATAAGTTGACAGATGTTGTCTAAAGTCTATGTTATTTACGGTAAATTTGGCCGGCAAGTCGACACCCTCCTGTCAGGACCTACCATGATCTCCCGCCTCTGCCCTATCACGCCCATCGCGAGCCTGCAGCTGTCCACGATGGCTTATCAAACGGACCAAGGAATCCCGCCAGTTTCCGAGCGGGCAGGGGGCTCAGATCCACCGCGACGGGTAGCGGGGCATCAGCCCGCGCGGATCCTGATTCGGCCGCAGCCGGGGTTTTACGTGATGCGGCTGAGGTCGGGCGCACCCTTGGTCGCGCTGGTCATCTACCAGCTGTGCCCGATGGTGATCCCGCAGCCGCTGACAGTCGGGGGCCCACACCCCGATGACTGGTGTCGACCATTGGATCGGTCGCGGCGCTACGAGGCCCGGCTGGATGGTAAGCGTGTCGACCTCGACCGGGTGTGGACGGCGCGCTCGCTGCGTCCCGTTAGCCACGCCGAGTTCGAGTTCCGCAGCGGACCGCTGCGCCGCTGGGCACGCGAGAACCCGAACGCGCCCGAGGCGAGGCCGTATCGACCCGTCGACCTTGCAGCCATCCCCCCGCTCTTTTAGGAGACCCGAGGTGAGCGAAACCCCCGTTCGTCTACGCGAGCCCATTCCCGGTCTCGGGCATAACCATCCACCGGAGCCGCTCGACCCGATCGCCGCTCTCGATATGCAGCTTTCGCGGACGCACCGCGAGATGGTGGTGCGCTTTGTCGACCTCGAACTTGGCTGCACTCGGGTGCCGAACCCACTTCGCACCGAAGAGGACGCGGCCGCAACTACCGACTTTATTGCCCAATGCCAAGCCCACATCAAAGAGGCCGAGGCAACCCACAAGCGGGAGAAGGAATACTTCCTCAAGGCGGGTCGGATCGTCGATGGGTTCTTCAAGCGCCGCTGCACAAAGCTGAGCGGGGTCTTGGTCCCGGTCGCGGTTCGCCTCAAATCGTATCGCGACCAGATCGCCGAGCAGGATGCCGAGCGTCACGAAGCGGCGCGCCGCGAGAGCGAAGCGGAAGCTCAGCGCGCCGCAGACGAAGAGGCCGAATATCGGGCCGAAGCCAACCGACTGGCGCAGGCGGCGCAGTCCCCAGCCGAGCGCCGGCAGGCTGCCGAGCAGTTGCTGCTGGCTGAGGCGGCGGGAAGCCGCGCCGCGGCGGCCCAGCAGGCGGCCCTCGCCAAGCCTGAGCCTACCCACATTCGTGGTGACTACGGCTCGACCACCTATGTCCGTAAGGCGTGGACCTTCGAGGTGATCGAGTTGGACGCAGTGCCGCGGGACTATATGAGCCTCGATGTCGAAGTGGTGCGCGAAGCGATCACCAAGGACGGGGTTCGCGACATCCCGGGCTTGCGCATCTATCAGAGCGAGACCCTGCATGTGCGGGGAGCCGCGTGAGATGGCCGACGGGACGAGCCCACTCAGCCGGGTAAGCCCAGACCGGCTCGACCGAACGATAGCGGCGGAGCCGTCTTGGCCTGCACCCGCCACGATTGGCGTCCCCGCCTTCCTCACCCCGACATCGCTGGGTGAGGTCAAGGAGCTGGCGCGGATGATCGCGCTCGCCGAGTGGGCACCCGAGTGCTACCGCGACCTCGATGGCAATTACCTGCAGCCGAAGCTCGAGCTGGCGATCCTCCACGGCGCGACGGTCGGGCTGGGGCCGATCGCCGCAATCCACGCGATCGCCCTGATTGGCGGGACCCCCAGCATCTGGGGCGATGGCGCGCTCAGCGTCATCGAGCACTCGGGTCTCCTCGAGGACATGGTCGAGGATTATGAGGTCGATGACGTGGAAGGCCTCACCGCGATCTGCACGATGAAGCGCTGCGACCGGGCGACACCGATCGTGACGCGCTTCTCGCTGGCGATGGCGGAGCGCGCCGGGCTGACGCGCTCCGAAGGGCCGTGGCAGACCTATCCCGAGCGGATGCTACGCATGCGCGCGCGGTCGTGGACGATGCGTGACGCCTTCGCCGATGTGCTGCGCGGGTTACAGCTGCGCGAAGAGGTCGAGGATTACGCGGGGAGGGGAGGCGCCCGGCCACGCCGCAATCCGCCGGGCGAGAGTAACCCGCAGGGAAGCCTGCGCCCGCACGCTTCGCCTCGACCACAACTGATGGCGGCGACCCCGGTCGCGACGGAACTAGCCGCTTCGCTGCCTCTCGCATCAAAAGAGTTGGGTGCAGCCCGCGCGGAGCGACAGGGAGCCGAGGCTATCCCAGAGACCGTGACAGCCAACGGCTCGCGCGCAGGGCACGAACCTGCCTCAGCACCCGACCCGTCTCTGCTTCTGAACATTGACCCGACCTGGGGCGTCCAGAAAATCTTCCAGCACTACCGCGCGGCGCTGGCCGCGCTCTCTGACAGCCCCAAACGGAGCAATCCGACGATCGCCCGGTTTCGCCAGGCCAACATCGCCGTGGAAGAGCGGCTTCGCACCAAGCTTTCCAGCCGCATCAGCGAAATCGATGCGCTCTACCAGCGCGTCGAGCTCGGGTCTGAAGATGCGGCCGGAGTGGCAATTCCAGGATCCAGCCAAAAGAGCAGCGGACCCACACAGCGAAGACGCTTGAACACCGAGTTTGGCGGAGAGCTGGCGCAGCGGAGGGTCTTGTGATGCTGCCATCCCGACGAAGGCGGCCGAAACTGGGCGTGCACCTGCCGCTGCAGAGGATCTGGCCGCGGCACCGCCGCTGGGTCAAATCCCACGGATGCTGCGTCCCGGGATGCGACGCGACGAGCGTCGAGTTTGCCCATTTGCGGTCCTGCGCCAACGCCGGGATGAGCCAGAAGCCGCATGACCTCTTCGGCGTCAGCCTCTGCCGGGCGCATCACGACGAACAGCATCGTCTTGGGGTCGAGGCCTTTGACCGAAAATACGGCATCGACCTGTGGGGGTTGGCCGCCGAATTCGCCCGGCGTAGCCCTGATAACGACATGCGCGCGACGCTCAAGCTGGTTCGCGCCGAGGAGGGCAGGGGTCATTGAGCGCGAGGAGTCGCCGCAGCCTGCTCAATCCTGATGAATTCGGTCATCCAGAACCGGCTATGGCGGTACCGCATGCGTCACCCCCACCGCGGCTGCCGTTAGATCTTTTTGGTCCCGCCTGGGCTCGATGGATCACCGACGCGGCCGAGGCCGCCGCGTGTCCGGCCGATTATGTCGCCGCGCCATTGATCGCCTCAGCCTCCGTCCTGATCGGTCACGCGCGTTGGGCCGAGGCGACACCAGGCTGGGTCGAACCGCCGCATCTCTGGCTCGGGGTTGTCGGTGACAGCGGCACCGGCAAGAGCCCAGGTGCCGATTGTCTCTTAGGCGAGGTGCTGCCCAGTATCGAGCAATCCATGCTCGCCGATTATCCCGATCAACTGCGCGAGTGGTTCGCCGGCGTCGAAATCGGCAAGGCTGAATACCTCCATTGGCGGCGGGACGTACGCGAGGCCGAACGGCAGGGTCTCGCAACACCGTCGCCTCCGCCTGTTCGCGAGGTATCGCAACCCAAGGCGCCACGGCTGCGCCAGAACGATATCACCATCGAGAAGGTCGCCGAGCTCCTCGCCACGGCTGCGCCCAAGGGGTTGTTGATCGTGCGCGACGAGCTCGCCGGTTGGATCGCCGGGATGAACGCCTACCATGGGGGTGGGCGCCAGTTCTGGCTCGAGGCTTATGGGGGCCGCCCCTACCGGGTCGAGCGCAAGAGCGATCCCGATCCCATCATCGTACCGCGGCTGGCCGCCGCTGTTTACGGCAGCGTCCAGCCAGACAAGCTCGTCCCGCTGTTGCGCGCCGCGGATGACGGGCTTATGGGACGCTTCCTCTGGGCATGGCCGGAGCCGCTGCCGTTCCGTCTCGGGCACCGGGCCCCCGGCGTGGGATGGGCTATCCGCGCCCTTGACCGGCTGCGCGAGCTCGCCCTGCAACCCGGTAATCCACCGTCCCCGGTGCCGGTCCCGCTCGGTTTAGAGGCGCGCTTAATGATCGAGGCGTTTGGCCGGCGAATGCAGGAACAACAATTTCGCAGTCAGGGGCTCATCCGCTCCGCCTATGGCAAAGCCCGCGGTCAAGCCCTGCGCTTGGCCCTCGTCATAGAGATGCTGTGGTGGTGCGGCGAGGACGGGGTCGCGTCGCCCCCAGCACAAATGAGCACTCGAGCCTTCGAGGCAGCCAGCCGTCTTGTCGGCGATTACTTCATGCCCATGGCCGAACGGGTTTATGCAATGGCGGGAAGTTTGCGGCACGATACCGCCACGTTCGCGAGCTAGTTGCTCGAAACCTACGCTGCGAAGCCGCGGATCACCGCGTCCTTCTGTGCTCGCGAAGCCATGCGCGCATCTCTCTGCGGAAGGCAGCGCTCAACGCCCGAGACTCCCGGCGTTCGGAGGTATAGCGCCCGAGCTTGAGCGCATTCTGATTGCCGCGCGGGACGCCGGAACCGCGGGCCTTGCCAACGCAGAACGAAATGCTGCACTGCACATCACCGCGATCGACTGCACCCCGGCAAAGGACCGAGCCCCAGCGCAGTGTATGGCCGCTCGAGGTTGCACCCCGCAGCGCTCCATGTGCGGCACCTCCAGCGGAAGGTGCGATTGCCAGGCTTGCGCACGGCCGAGCAGATCAGAGCCGCCGCCGGCGCGCTAGTCGAGGCGGATTGGCTGCGCGACCCGGCGCCCGGCAACGAATTCGGGCAGCGAGGGCGGATTGCCTACGCCGTCAATCCCCGACTGTGGGAGGTAGAAGAATGAGGGTGAGGCATTCGTCACCCACTTCAGCGGCCCACCATCCGACGCAATGGAGAGCCAGCTCCCGCAGTGTCGCATTGTGTCAACAGTCATCGGTTAGATGCGTGAGGGCGATGCGGATCCGGCGAGGCGGCGCGCTCCTCCGCCTCGTTGAGCAGTCGATGGGCCCTCAGCGCGCGGTCATTGTCCTTCATGGCCCGCTCCAATTCAGCGATGCTAAAGCGCTCGAGGTGTGGATCAATACAATCCTCGCCGGACTTTGCCTCCTCGAGTGCGCGGATCCGCTCGTCGTCGGACATTGCGCGGACCGCACGGCAATGTGCACGGCAATATGTTGCAATCCCGGGGCTTCCGAACCAACTGGTTTCGAGTGCAAGCAAACGGCGTTCAACATCTCGCCGCATGGGCCTTCGCCTCCGCCACTTTCTGGTCTGCCCGCTCCAACTCGCGGGTGAGCCGCTCCAATTCATCAACGTCCACGACCACTTTGTTCTCAAGTGCTCGCAGTCGCTGGTCGAACTCGTGTACTTCGATCGCCTTAACGAACGTCTCGACCAGCTTTGCCAACTCGGCCGCCTCACCGGGGGTAACGTCTCCGGCAGCTACCGCCGCGACGACAGCTGCTATCGCTCCGGCAGCGTCGGCGGCGGTCTTCAACGGCGGTAGATCGAAGGACACGTGCCGTTCCCGGCGCGCGGGAAAGACTCGTTCTAGGCACAGCCGGAGTGCACTTAGATCTCCCTCAAGAGCGAGCTCGATCACCTTCCGCGTGATCTTCTCGGCTTCGCCGTCAAGCAGTGCCTCGAGCGCCAGCGTGGTCTGATTTCGGGCGCCTTGCGGGCGGCCGAGCGGGTTCCCGGACTCCCCCTTGGCGAAGGGGCGACCCCGGTTCCTCTGCGTGTTGTCTCGTCCTTCCATCCCCAACAATGCTCAGTTGGAGCAACGATCAGCCCGGCTACTGACTTCAGGCCATGCTTCCCGGCATATATAGCGCTGATCTTGAGTGTCAAGTAATAAGGTTCAAAAATATCCAGTATTTGTCAATAAATTAGATTTGATCAGTTTATAACTGGGGGTTTATATTCTATTTGGAATAATAAATTTTAAGTAGAGGTCGACCGCTATGCCTGGGAATTCCTTATTAAACTCTAAGTTTGTTCGTAGACGAGCCGCGCTGCTTCGAATTTAACCGCTGTCTGCTGTATTCCCGCTGTATTATCAGCGAGAGGAGCGAGATACTTGGATCCAAATTCACCTGAGATTGAGGAGTTGAAGCTGGCGTCCTATAGGCTTCTCGCTTTAAACGCGAAGGCGAGGCCCTAAGTCGTGAAGACGCACCGTCGGCTGAGGTCGCAACTGGGCGAGCGCCCGAGGTTAGCGAGAAGCTGGAAGCCTTGGCGCACGACACCAAGCGCAGCAAGGCATATCTGGCAGGGGAGGCAATCGCCTTCTACGTGGAGCTAAACGCTTGGCAGGTGGGGCATGTCCGGCCAGTGCCGAAAAAACAATAGCGGCATATGGAAACCGACCGGTCCCGCGTGTCGTCGCTCTGGCGACCCGGGGCTGGAACTCGCGCGAGATTTAGCCGCTGTCTCAAGGCCTCAGCCCAGATGCCAAATCCTCCTCCGTGAAAATTCCACCAATGACGTTATTGATGGCTTCGGCGATGCATGGGGTCCGCGGAATTTACCCGAAGCCCCTTGTCCCGGGCGCTCCACCCGTGGCGGGTGTCGGAGACCGCGCTCCACACCTCTTCCATCCAACGTTTGGTCAAACGCGCGGCGCAGTCTCCGGGTGTCGAGGCAGATGCCGTCAGCCGACTGTCGGGCCGCCCGATGGGCAGGACATGCTGGTATGGCGAGCTTTGACGCATTGGCCATCGTGCAGGCTGGGGATGCCAAAGTTGCTGCACCTGCCGGCTTAGTCCAAAGCCACAGCGTTTCGCGGGCTCTGGGCCCTATCCGGGCGCGAACGTTATACTATTCATGAGGAGCTGCAGCGCGGGATCGTCAACTAAGGAGAACCTCGATGTTTAAACACTTAACGGTCATCTTTACCCTCGGGTTAGCGGCAGGCGGCCTGGCACTGGTCAGCGGCCCACACAGGGCCGCTGCAGAGGAAACCGCTACGCCGGGGCTCTACCAAATCCAGGCAACCGTCGGAGCAGGACAGCCTGGAACTTCGGCGGTATGGCGGCTCAACACCAGTACGGGCGCAGTGGACTATTGCACCTTCACTGGTGTGGTTACCGGGGGTGCGGCCCACATTACCTGCCAGACGAGTCCTCCGCCTCCACCAGCTCCGCGCTGAGCCTGCTACGACTGGGTTTTGAAATCCTCGCGGCGCGTACTCGGTTCGGTATTGGATGGGTCTGCGCTGCCGCCGGCGAGAGGACAGAGGCAGAGGAGGACAGATCGACCGGCCGGTCTCATGACCGAGGCGCTGTGCCAGCGCCGAGAGCCGGCGTTCATTGCGGGCGACGAGAATTAGATCGAAACCACGCTTAGCCAGGCGGTCGGCATAGACGGCACCAATTCCCGAGGAGGCGCCGTTATCAGTGCCGTGCCTTCGCTTGGGTGCACTGGTGAATCGGTGTTCCTACGCCGTCGCGCCGCCATCGACGGGCAATGCGGCGCCAGAGACGAAGGAGGCTTCGTCGGATAGTAGGAATAGCGCGGCGTTGGCGATTTCTTCCGGCTTGCCGGTGCGCTTCATCGGGATTTGCTGGCTGCGCTGTACGATCAACGCTTCCTTGTCCTGGGTCGGACTCTGCTGGTCGGGGCGCGAGACGAAGACGCGCAGCATCGGCGTGTCGATCGGGCCGGGGCAGATCGCGTTGGCGCGGATGTTATCCGGTGCGAGCCGCTTCGCTAGCGCGCGAACAAAACCGACGACACCGAACTTCGCCATCGAATAGACGGGGCTGAACCCGGAACCGACAAGACCGGAGGTCGAGGCGGTATAGAGCAGCGCACCGCCACCACGCGCGCGCATCTCGGGGATCGCCGCCTCGGTCGTCACCAGCACCGTGCGCAAGTTGAGGTCGATCGCCAGCTCAAAATCATCCATGTCGATACCTTCGATCGCAGCGGGGCCGGGATGGCCAACATGGTTCCAGATGAAGTCGAGCCCGCCAAACTGGTTGGCCGTGCGGCGGACGATGTCGCGGGCGAAACTATCCTGGCGCAGATCGCCGGGGATGCCGATTGCCTTGCCTCCCGCGGCTGTGATCTCGGCCACGACCCGGTCGATGCCGGCTTCGTCTATATCGACGACTCCGACCGAGGCGCCCTCGCGGGCGAAGCGCAATGCACCCGCCCTGCCCATGCCAGAAGCTGCTGCGGTAACGATGCCGATCTTGTTCTCCAGGCGCATGTTCGTCCTCCTGTGCCATGCCGCCGCCGTCTATCTCACGTTGGATCCAGATCATCCACCAACCGAGCGCGGAGCGCATTCTGCCAAGATGAGCCTCTTTCGACGTTATGCCCGGAGAACAGTTCTTTGTCTTTCACCTTTGGTCCACTTTAGGTCGAGCTGAGACGTCCGACGCCGGGATCGCAAAGGTCCGTTATCGGCGCCAAGGCGTCATCCGGCGGGCCGCCAGCGAAAGTCCGCTATTCGAGCCTGAACGGTCATTCGTTGTTGAGGTCTGAGCCGGCCGGATTTGCCCCGAAACCGACCCTCACCTCGCCAAGTAAGGTCCCTCCATCCATGGGTACCATCCTGCGGGAGTCCTTTCCAAGCCCTGCCGATCCCCTATTCTTTGGGCGGTGCAGGGAATTACAAACGAAATCTCCAACGGGTCTCAATGCCGCAGCAACGCGCCGCGGCGGCGGCTAAGATGATGTCCAGTGCTGACCGGGAGATACTCCTCGTCATGATGAATCGTCGTCGTCAGAATGTTCTCGTCATAGTGCGGTCGCTCATCTTCCTCCCCGTGCTGGGGGTGCCAATACCCGCGTTCTCGCAGAACGCTCCGACGCTACCTCCACCATCGGAAGTCAGGGGCCCGCTCTTTCGCGGCCCGGATGGCAGTATTGTGACGGGGGCGCCGGGCGACCGCGGGATACTCAAGGTTGGGCCTGGGCACATCTATAGAACACCGTCTGAGGCAGCGGCAGTCGCCCAGGACGGAGACCGCATCGAGATAATACCCGGGAGATATACCGATTGCGCCGTATGGAAAGCCAACGACCTCGTGATCGAGGGCACGGGTCCAGGCGTCGTCATCGCCGACAAAACTTGCATGGGAAAAGGGATTTTTGTGCTCGAAGGCGACAACACGACGGTTCGCAATTTGACCCTGACAGGCGCGAGCGTGCCCGATGAAAACGGCGCGGGTATTCGTCTCGATAGGGGCAGCTTGTCCGTGATAGGCGTCAAGTTCATCGGCAATCAGAATGGCATCCTCGGCGGCAACCCAGGCGCAAAGGTCACCATCATTAACAGCGATTTTGAAGGTAATGGGTTCTGTGGAAGATACTGCGCACACGCGATCTACATCGGCGCGGTCGACCTCCTGCGTGTCGCACATTCGCGCTTTTTCAACACCCGGCAAGGCCATTCGATCAAATCTCGGGCGCTGCGTACCGAAGTGATCGACTGCAATATCGCCGATGGTCCCGACGGCACGTCGAGCTATCTGATCGATGCGCCAAATGGCGGCGCCCTCGTCGTGCGCGACAACACGCTGGAAAAAGGACCGCGATCAGAAAACCACAACACAGCGATAGCGATCGGTGAAGAAGGCGTTACCCATCCGACGCCAGAGATATTGATCACCAACAACAATTTTCGGAACGACGGCGACTTTCAGACGGCTCTGCTGTGGAATGCGACACCGACACAAGCCGTTCTGTCAGGAAACAAGTTGTCCGGGCAGGCGATCCCGCTGAAGAGCGTCAAGGAACCCGAAGCCGAGACTCGTTGAAAGGCGGCCCAAGAGACTGGCCCCTGCCTTCAACGTCGATCAACCCACACCAGCGCCACAGTGAGCCCATGTCCCGCTGCCTCTCCGTCGCAAGCGAGGCCTGGACTGCCGGCGGGGGTACGTCAGATCGATCTTACGCCCCTTACGCTGGTAGTGTTCACCACGAGTTGGTCCTCTGCTATCCGCGCTTCTCGGTCACTCAGCCTTTGCGATTTGGAACAGGTAAATTAGAATCAATTTTCACGGTGAGCTAAGTGGCTGCTTTTCACCCGTTCCGAAGGCCAAGCCATTGGCGGACGATGCGAAAGGTTTCCCTCCGGTCGGCATTCTGACCCCTGCTGGAACCAAACCCTGGCCGAGCGAGCCGCAGTACCCCATCGGGCGCGGCACTATTAAGATCGGGCGCGCGCCTCACTGCGATGTGCAGATCAATTACCCGACGGTTTCGCGGATCCACGCGGAGCTGAGTTGGGTCGACGGCAAGCCAATGCTCACCCATTTGAGCGAGGTAAATCTAACGCTGGTCAACGGCATTCCCGTTCGCGAAGCCGTCCCGCTTCGCACCGGAGACGTCATCGAGCTCGCGGACGGCATCCTGCTTCGCCTGGAACTCTATACGAGCGGCGAGGACGATACGCTCGCCAACAGCCGCGACGACCGTCGCATGTACGCGGTTCTCCATGCCGATGTAGCCGGCTATTCTCGGCTGATCGAAGACAACGACATCGTGACCGCGCGTCAGATCGAGGCTTGTCTCGGCGTTGTTCGCCGCGAAACCGAGAGAGGCCATGGCCGTATCGTCAATATTTCGGGTGACGGCATTCTCCTCCTCTTTCCCAGCGCGGAGGCCGCGGTCACCTGTGCGATCGCCTGCCAGCAAACCTTCGCAGATCTGAACAGGGACCTGCAGCCGACGCGGCGAATGGAGTTTCGCATCGGCATCAACTCGGGCGACATATTGATCACACCGGCGGGTGCCATGCACGGTGACGCTATCAACATTGCCGCTCGGGTCCAGGCGCTGGCATCGCCGGGCAGCATCCTGGTCACTGGAGTGGTACATGACCAGCTCCGGGGCCAGGGGGAGCTGAGGTTCGAATACGTCCAGACCAATGAGCTGAAAAACATCTCCCGCGAGGTCCGCACCTACCGCGTCGCAGTTTGACCTACAGCTGCCAGCTGCTGGGCGGTTGCTCGCTACTCGACGAATGACCGATGTCGGCGCAACGACGTCATCGGATAGGCGGTCAGCGAGGGTCCGCAGTTGTCCCGAACCGGACGGTGGCATCGGTGTTTCACTCCGCGCTCCGTCCAACCCACTGGCCGTAGACGGGGTACTGGCAGCAGATGAACTCGATGTAGGCCGGGCGACCTGACCTATTGACGTCGAGCGCCCGCCGCAGGGCCGGGATGATTTCGGCTGGCTCGCTCACCCGCTCGGCGTGGAAGCCGAGCGAGCCGATCACCTTCGACATGTCCACCTCGTCCGATCCCAGCACCTTGTGCGTGAAGGGATCGTGTCCCGGTCCCCAGAAGCCGGGTCCATAGCCCGCAAAGCCGCCGTTGCTGATGTGTACGACCGTGACCCCGAGCTTCTCGCGCAGCAGCACCTCAAGGTTGCCGAGCATGTAGCCGAGGCCCGCCTCGCCGGTCACTGCCACCGATGCCCGGTCCGGAAACGCCTTCTTGGCGGCGATCGCGGCGGCGAGGCTGAAGCCGAGCGTCGAGACATTGCCCCAGCCGAGGAAGCCGCGTGGGATCAGCGTGTCAAAAACGGTGCTGAGCTGGTCGCGCGTGTTGCCCGACTCGTGCGTCACGAACGAATTGCGCAGATCCAGCGTCTGCATCAGGTCGCCGTACACCCGGTAGGGATTGATCGGCGTCTCATCCGAATTCATGACCTGCCGGTATCTGGCGAGCCCCTCGTCACGTGCCGCCCTGACTTCCGCCGTCACGTCGCCCGCATTCCGTCCAGCGCCGGAGGTGCGGCTGGACACTTCCTGGCGCAGCGCCTGCAAGGTCAGGCGCGCATCGCCGATCACCGCATGCGCTGTCGGGTACATCTTGTTGATGTGCAGTTCGTCGACGTTGCAGTGGATGATGGTCTTCTTCGCCGGGTCGGGAATGCCGTGGCTGAAGCGGCCCGGCGACAGGCTCGACCCGATCGCGAGGATGAGGTCGCTTTTGTTCAAGTAGTGCGCCACCTGATCGCCGCGCACGCCGACAAACAGCGGGTGGTCCTCCGGGAACGCCCCTTTGGCCTTGAGGGTCGTGATCACCGGTACATTGACGAGCTCCGCCAGCGCCTTCAGGTCGTCCGAGGCGCCCGCGTAGATGACCCCCTCGCCGGCATAAATCAGAGGGTTGCGGGCCTGGAGAAGCTGGTCGACGGCAGCCTTCACATCCGCCGGGTCCGGCGCCGATTTCCAGCCCTTAACGGGGTGGTAGGGGTCGGCGGTCTCGTCGTAGGTCGCCGTGGCGTTCGGAATGGCCAGGATCACCGGGCCCGGCCGGCCGCTGCGCAGCATCGTGAAGGCGCGGCGCATGAGTTCGGGCGTGCGCTCGGGCTTGTCGAGATAGCCGAACCACTTCGACACGGTTTTCATGGCCGCTGCGACATCGTACTGGCTGTTGCCCGAGGCGCCGGCAGGCACGCCATCGGTAATGCACAGAACCGGCGAGCCATCCTCATAGGCCTGCGCCATCCCGGCGTAGGCGTACTGCATGCCGGCCGCATTGATGCCCCCTTGGAAGGTGCACACCCCGATCCTTGAGCCCCCGGTGATGCGCGAGAACGCGTCGGCGACCGCGACGGCGTAGCGGTCGTCGCGCATCATCAGCATCGGTACCCCTTCCCGGCCGAGCGCGTTGTTGACCCGGCAGACTGGGAAGGTGGAAACCCAACCCACTCCCTCCTCTTTGAGAATACGGCTAATGCCGGTCGCTACATCGATTGTCATGGATGTGGTCTCCTTTGCCTGGAGCCGTCAGCCTCCGTGTACGCACACCGAAACATACATTGATCAGCTCCGTGCTGTCTGATGCTGGAGCACGAGCGGAACGCGAATTCCCGGTAGCCCCTTTTGGCGACCTCAACCGTTGTCCGCTATCGGCGCTTCTGCGACATTCAAGTTCGGCTCAACGAACGACCGTTCCGTGCTAGAAGCGGCCGTTCTCGGAGGCGTGAAGCCGCTCATCTACCCTAGTCGGCGAAGACTGGATTTCTGTTCCACATGGAACGGAGGCAGATATTGCTATCTTGCAGGGCCTGTGTGAGGCGGCCTAAACCTCCGTCAAACGCTGCGCGACCCTTGTCCATACTTGCGCATCACCCAGACGCGAAGATGCCGCAGCGTCGCCTGGGCAACCTCCTGAGGGTAATGGGCACCAGAGCCCTCGGTCTCGATCGTGTAGCGTGACGAGACCGTCAAACGGCTACGCGGTGCGCGCGTTATCGCGATCGTCATTCCAGACGGCAAAATGGACTGCCGGCAGGCCGATCGCGCTCGAAGTATAAGGGCCGCCTCACGCCTGGGCTGCGACGAACAACCATCGATGGGTTCTTGGTCTAACCGGTCTTCGACTTCAGGACACGTCGAACGAGCGATGATGGTATCGCTAACGTGCGAGCAATAGCCGCGGGCGAGAGCCCAGCTTTGAACGATGCCTGGATGAGCTTCACCTTGCCGGGCGGGATCTGAGCGCTCGCTTCGGTTGAACCACTCGCCGGTTCGGAATCTTTCTCAAGGATCGGATCGCGCCGCTCGGCCTCGGCATTAACTGCGTCGCGCAATCTCTGCAATTCAGCGTCATCCTGGTATTTGAGCGACCCCGAAAGGTCACCAGGAAGTCTGATCCGCTGAGCCTGATCGGAGGTCGCCGCCTGTCCTCAGCGTGCCGGTCGATAGACCTTTGCGACATCGTTCGCCTTAGCGATTGCGGTAACGGCCTCCGCCCCGCTCATCAGCACGGTCGTCTTGGCTGACTTAAGAGCACCGCCTGCGCCAAGTGCGATTGCGATCGCAGCCATTGCCTCGGGGTTCGGCAAATCGGCGACGATAACGACGTCGTAGTCCCCAAACGCGTACCACGCGCCGATCAACTTGCCGCCAACCGCTTCGGTAGCCGCCTTGCCAACAGCCTCGACCCGGTTCTGCGGGTTCTTCATCTGCGCCGCCCAGGACTCTCCAGTATAGGATCCCTGCCACATATAGATCGGCATGCTCGCCCTCCCTGCTCACGTTGCCACCGGAAACCAAATTCGCCAGATCCCAGCGGTTATTGGGCACAGCATCGCGCCTTGAAGTAACTTGGACAACCCAAATCACGTTGCCAGTTTGAGGTTCGATTGAGAGTCCGCTCTCGGCGCTAAGGGGTCGTCGCAATCCCACCCGGAACGGCCATTCGTTGCTGCGGTGTTAGCCGGCCGGTCATGCCCCGGCGGCCATCGTCAGAAATGAGAGAGGTAGCCACCGTCCACCGCGATGACCTGACCTGTGATATAAGTCGAAGCAGGCGACGCCAGGAACACCGCTGCTCCAGCTATTTCCTTCGGCTCGCCCCAACGCCCGAGCGCAGTACGGTGTCGCAACCAATCTGCGACCGGCTTCTGTGCAACCACTCTGGCATTTGCTTCTGTGGCAAAGAACCCGGGTGCGATCGCGTTGACGGTAATACCCGTGCACCCCAAGTTCCGCCGCCAAGGCTCGGGTCAGAGCTTCAAGTCCGCCTTTTACGACCGTGTAGGGCGTGTCGCCAGGCCCCGCGAGTGGGCCCGCGATTGAAGTGATGTTGATGATACGCCCACTCTTTGCGGTAATCATCAACTTGGCCGCTTCACGGCTGAGCTCAAATGGCGCTATTAGATCGACCTCCAACAGCGTTCGCACGTCGTCAAGCGCGAATTCAAACAGATCCCGCCGGTCGCGAAGTCCCACGTTGTTCACGAGTATGTCCAAGCGACCGTGCCGCGAGACGATCTCGGCCATCGAGTGCTTGACTGCAGCGGTGTCGGCGACATCGAAGGCAGCGGCCTGCGCGCGTCCACCAAACGCCTCAATAGCTTCCACTGCTCTGGCGAGTGGTTCGGCGCTCCTTCCATTGACGAGAACAAGCGCACCCGCATCTGCGAGTGCCTTGGCGATTTGCAAGCCAAGCCCGCGACCGCCTCCTGTCACCAAGGCCACAAGGCCGGTAAGTTTGAATGGGTGCGGGGCGTTCATGTCCTCACAGTAAGACCGGTTCGGCAACGAGGCTGCGGCCGTTCACTACCCACCATGTGAGGCACCGCGGCCAGGTCGTTCAGCATCCATGCGAGTGACTGCCTCAGCAAACCCTTGAGCTTGCAGCACTGATATTAGGAGCTCGTCAGCCTGCTCGCCGAGATTGAGCAGCGCGACGTAAGGATCGCCCGTCAATCCGAGAACGGCCGCGAAGGCTCGCTCCGTCTTCATGCCGCGCTGCCGCAGGGTGAGCACAGCCGCCCGGAGATCGTGCCCGCCGAACGCGAGCAATCGCCGTTCAACGGCGAAGTGGCGCCAACCGCGTTGCCGCTTAACCGGGATCGCTTCGGCGTAGAGTTGGATTTGCCAACCAGCCGCCTCGAAGGAGACAACCACGGTCCACCCACTGCTTGGCGACGAACGCCGGCGCACCGGAGAAGACGTGCCAGACGAGGTCAGTAAATGCGTACGCGTCGGGTGCGAAGCAGAGCACGTCAATGTCGCTACCCGGAAGGTCAAGCCCGAGCGGCGGTGTTCCGGCGACGCGCGGATCGAATGGGGCGAGCACCTCCAGCACGCCGCACTCCGCGAGCGCGTCCTCATATGATCGACGATGCATTCCCTGCGCTCGCGCTTCCGCCCGACCTGCGCTTGTGATCAATCACCAATGTCCCTCGAACCGACCCCGTCGCGCAAATCTCGGGTTCCGCGGATGACTGTTATCGGCGCTAAGGCGTCATCGGGCGAGCCGTCAGCGATAGTCCGCTATTCGATCCTAAACGGCCGTTCGTTGTCGCTGTCTTAGCCGGCCGTTTATGCCCCTTTTGCGACATTCGCGCCGGTGGCTTCGGACTGCTCAGTCGGTGGTTTGTGGGCTTTCCCAATCTCAGCAAGCAAACATATCAGCAAGTCGGGATCGACATCGTCCGCAAAGCGCTAAGCGCCCGTGCGGGCCCACACTAAAAGTTGATCTACAGCGGAGCTAGGAGAGCGAACGAAAACATCCGCGGGGTGTTCGCCTCGCCAAGAGGCGACATAACGGCGAAGGGGAGGAAGAGATGCGACGTTATCTGATCACCCGATGCGGTTTGGATCTGATCACCCGATGCGGTTTGGCGGCTTTGCTGGTGGTCTCTGGCGCAGGTGTCGCGGTAGCGCAGAACACGACAACGCAGGAATACGACGCTGAGCTGTCTGGGTCCTTTGAGATCGGACCGATAAATAACAACACGGGCGCGATTCTGACCAACGGTCGCGGCAAACTGAACCTCGTGGTCGAAAAGAACGCGGCGGAGTATTCGCTGAGCTATTCGGGCCTGACGTCAAATGTGACGCAGGCACATATTCATTTTGGCAAGGTGCATGATGCTGGCGGAATTTTCGTGTTCCTGTGCACGAACTTGGGAAACGGTCCAGCGGGGACACCAGCCTGTCCGCCAGGCGGCGGGACCGTGACGGGAACCATAACCGCCGCGAGCATCATAGCGGTCCCCGCACAGAACGTTACAGCGGGCAACTTTGACGTGCTTCTTGAGGCGCTCGCCTCCGATACTGCCTATGCCAATGTCCACACCACAAATTTCCCTGGAGGCGAAATCCGCGGCCAGGTTGAGGTACACGAGGAAGAAGACAAAGAGGGGAAAGGCAAAAGCCGGTAGCGCACACGAGAGAGCGAGCCGAGCTTCACGTTAAGATGCCGTCGGCTTATCTCATGGCGGGCGACCTGCAGCAGGAGCACCTAGGCCAACCGCAAGTTGACCGGGTCAGCAATTCACCCCAATAATCTTGCAGAAAATCCTCTGGGTAATGAAAATGGGGAGGGCGTCATGAAGATTATGGTCGCCGCGGCAATGCTAATCGCTGCGTTCGGCGCGCTGCAGAGTCCGGCCGCCGCTTGGGATCGCGGTGATGTCGCCACCTTCGGGAGGATCCCCTTCTTCACCCCAACCGGCCCCGGCGGTTCCTGTCCCGGTGGTGCATCCAACTGCACGACGGACATCGAAGGCATTGCGGTCGGCCCTGATGGCACCGTCTACACCGCCTCGTTCGGATTCAACGGCGCAGGCGCGCTCGGGGGTTATGGCCAGTTCTTCATTTTCGCGCCGGACGGGCGGTTGATTGCGGATTTTCCGGTCGTTGGCTCGACGCCACATTTAATCGGGATGATCTATCAGAACTCCCACAGCGTATTGGTCGCCGATCTTGGCAACGGGAAGGTGTGGAAGGTCGACCCGGTGTCGCATAAGACGACGCAGTTTATGCAGGCACCGACAATGACGACCGCGCCTGGACTCAATGCGTTAGCGATTGACAAGAAGGGTAATGTCTACGTCTCGGACTCGTTTCAGGGTGCGATCTGGAAAACCGGCCCAAATGGCGGCGTGCCGACTGCGTGGTTCGCGCCGTTCAATACCGGACAAAATGACTTGCTGCTGCCTACGGGCAATGACAGCGAGCCGCTGATCCCGCCCTTCGGGGCCAACGGTATCGCCTTCAAGAATGACGGTACTGTGCTCTATGCAATGAACACGGCGTACCATTCGATCGTCCAGATCGCCGTGAAGAGCGACGGCTCAGCTGGCGCCGCGACGGTGCTGACGACTGGCCTCAACGCCCCGGATGGGGTCGCGGTCGACGGCAACGATCATCTCTGGGTCGTCTCCAACCAGGGCGATGAGATGGTGGTAGTCGACACCAGTGGTAAGGTCATCGCCAAACGTGGCGATTTCGACGGTTTGACTGATGATGGCGCGATCAGGGGTCTGTTGTTCCCGGCGAGCCCCGCCTTCAGCCCGGATGGTCGGACGCTTTATGTGACCAACCTCGCCCTGTACCTGCCGTTTGCCGGGGTGCCGCAAATCGCCGTGGACTCCGCGTGGACCTTGCAGGTCACGCAATATGACATTGCGGCGATTCCAGTTGGCCGTCGCTGAGCCATGGAGTCAACGTGCCGATACCAACGCATCCTCGCCATTAGCACCCGAGTCCGCTCAGGTCCGCTCTTCCAACATGAACGGCCTGGTTGTTGCTGTCTCAGCCGGCCGGCCATGCCCCAATGCGGCCGTTAGCCGGCTCCCCCAACATCGCCCAGGGTTAGCCAATCAGGTGGTCTAGCCGCGCGCCGTAAGAAACTCTAAAGTTCTCGCGGCTGGCGGCGATAAATACGATCAGGCGGCGCCACCGCGGATCAGCAGCGCCATACCGTCGGACCGCACGAGCCGGACGGTCTTCCAGGACACCGGCGGCACGACACCGCCCGCCAACGCTGCCGTAACCCCGGCCGCCAATCCGGGGCAGGCCGGAGAGGTCACGCTCAATTTTGTCGATACCGACATTCGCGAGGTCGCGCGAACGATCCTCGGCGGCCACCACCGCTGCCCCAGCGAGCAGCCGGTATTCCATTGCGTCCTCCCGTTCGGTTCAGGCCGCTTATTGCGCACGGCTCTGCCCTGAAAGATTAGGTGAAGATTGCTGATCGGGCCAGACACTCGCCAATCCCGTCAGGTTTGGCATCTTAGTCGCGGCCCAGCTCCGATCACGCCTTGACGATCCTCAGCGCAGATGAGCCCTCCAAGGTCTCCTCAGGGTCGATTCGAGCGGTTCGATAATGGCCCGTGAACGACCGGAATCGGCGCACAACGGCCACTCAGTCTCGCACTGCGCGAATGGCTCTTCATGCCCGAGGCCGTGGAAAAACGCGTTGGCGAAGGCGGTCGATGCGCTGTGTTTGGCAGGCGAGAGGGCCGAAACGGCGATAGACAGACTGGCGAGTGCGGCTTGAGCGAGGCGATCAGACGCCCGGCAGATATTAGCGGTTCAAATTCGAGTCGGCCCTGGCGCTGAGTTCTTCAGCGGTGAGGTCCGTGGTCGGAACGCCATGGGTGACCTCGCGCTGGAAGACGAAGACGTCACGGATGATCGTCCACCGGATACGAACTCCTCCGCTATTGGCTCGTATGCGACTGTCCAGCCATCTACTGAGCTGGTCTGTTTGCTCGAAGGTCAGCTCATCCCAATCGTCCCGCAAGCGACCTTTGGCAAGGCTCATTAAGCGCTGAATCGTCTGGCAGCCATTCGCTAGGAACGTTAGTCGTTCCTTCAGGTGGTTCAACACGATCGGGCGCGAACGTTCTTCGACTACCGCCTTAGGATCGAGTGTCGGTTCGGGCATGGCTATGGCGTTTTCTGTAGTCACGCGCCTGAGCATCGCGCCGTGGTTGCCTGAAGGTCAATTGCGATAGGTGAAAAGTCGGTCCGATACCGTATTTTTCAGGCGTGCGACCCACGGCTCCCGGTCCCGCGCTGACAAAGAGGGCATAAGAGGATCATCGAGCCGGGGTCTGCGGAGCTGACCATGCCAAGAAAGGTCCTGCCGAAGAGCGTTGCGGTAGCAGCGGGTGGGAGCGGCGGACATTCAACGGCGCAGGGCAGGGATCACCAGCTCCGTAATCACCGCCTCAAGCGCGCGTATGGCAACCCGCGCTGCGCTGCCCCAAGAGATCAAGTTCG
>Ga0207152_1014_pt1 | contig 39408 bp, 26 predicted proteins | sample Alteio_BWMinHeat_30_FD_153590 | JGI IMG/M metagenome (GOLD analysis project Ga0207152, IMG submission 153590) | Enriched cells from forest soil in Barre Woods Harvard Forest LTER site, Petersham, Massachusetts, United States -... | ecosystem: Environmental > Terrestrial > Soil > Temperate forest >... | reverse complement strand
TTGCCAGGTCAGACCGGCATCGGTAGTATACTTCAATGTGTTCAGGCCATTCGCACCATTATTTGCAGTGATTATCCCGTGAATAGAATCGGAAAATGCTATCCCAGCCCCTCCATTTGTACCACCTGTAAGAATTACCTTATCCGTCAATGGGACATAAAATATTTCCCAAGTATCAGGATAAGGAATAGAAATTATCCATGAATCGCCGCCGTCGGTTGTTTTGTAAAATCCAGTATCATCACCGCCTCCAAACCATCCTTCCATAGAATTCTTAAAGGTGAAACATCTTGGGAACACACCAACAAGCCCGGGACCACCGTTAATTGCAGTGATCTCATGCCAGGTTTTTCCGCCGTCAAGCGTTCTCCATAATTTGTGCGCAGGCGGTCCGTTATCATCGATCGAAATGAAACCATCGAGAGGAACTGAGGAAAATTCTTTGAAATAGACATCGAGCCCTATATTCCAACCTTGAGTAATGATAGGGAATTGTGCGATTTTTTTCCACTGTGCTTGAGTTGAGGATGTTATGAATGTGATAAATAAGAAAACACCCAAAAGACTTCCATGAAGGAACTCTCTCCACGACTTTTTTTTGTGTAAAAACTTTTTCTTCATGAAAGTCTTTTGAATGTTTCTATAGTACTTTTCAGTTATGGCCTTGCGAAAACATGTATCATATATGGCTCGTCTTTCCACTGAACATTGGTACAGTTGCCCGGCAAATACGTGCGAATTTCGAACTGATATTGATGGTTAGTTCCAAGGTTTACCGGAGTTGCCCGAATTTCCGCGCAGAGATCACTGACAAGTCCTGAATTTAGCGGATCATATATTAAGGTTGCTGTAACCGATGATCCGTTGAGCGTATTGACCTCGGCGTCCCCTGTTCCATTAGGGTCTGTATCGCTATAAACATAGTGTAGGAAAATTCTATATTGTCCTTGAGTAGGACCTATATGTCTAATCGAATCAATACCAAAACCGGAAATAATAGCTGTACTATCGATGGTCGCCCATGCAATGCAGGTATTATCAACGTACCTTGCCCCTTTAATGACCGGTATAGCGGAATCTACAGCGACGGTAAAAGTAGAATCTGGGTTAAAGGTATGCGTACTTCCATGATTATCATATACAATAGCACTACCCTTATTGGTAACCTCAAAGGCATTCTTTCGAACTTCCCGGACAGCCGGCATTATCACTCCTCCGGCCAATGTATCGGGACCCGAGAAACTTTGCTGTCCCGCCCCTACTATTAGAACCCGGTCCAAAGGATTGATCAGTGCTATGAACGATGGCGTGTTGTTGGGAAAGTGACTTGTGCCCTGCGCCTTATTATAATAACCTAACACTGTTTGGGCATAGCTTTCCGCCCTCAGATTCTCTCCTCCGAGAATATTTGCTGCATGTGCAGTTTGAGGTAAGGCTCCAATAGGATCGAAGACAAAGTTACTATCGCCGCCGCCAATAAACGATAGCTCGGACTTTGCATAATTATGGGATCCCCCGGCAATTGTTGCCTGATCCCCCTTAACTGAATTAAACATTCCACCGCCAATGAATGCGTTTAGTCCATCGGCGGTATCATGTTGGCCCGAGCCAACAAAGCTATACTGCTTTTTCGCTATATTAGACGTGCCGCTAACGACAGCAGAATATTGTGCTTTGGCTGCATTACTATCTCCGGAGCCGACCATGCTCCATCCGCCGGTAGCTTCATTATGTGAACCGCTTAGTATGGCAGAGAAAGCCGAAAGCGTGATGATATTCTGCTTGCCTCCACTAATGGAGCCATACTCGCTATATGATATTGTATTGCTGTCCCCGCCACTTATCACATTCCATCCTGAACCACTTAAATCTTGATTATGTGAACCACTTAAGATAGTGGAGAAATTCGAAGATATAATACTATCCTGCAAGCCTCCACCTATGAAGGCATAAGGTGTTCCCCAAATATAATTACTATCTCCCCCAGTAATGATTGAATAATCACTACCAGATATGAAATTGTCAAGCCCACCGACAATTAAGCCGTGTCCGGCATCGAACATAGCATTTTTTTCACCTCCGCCTATGAAAGCGGCAATATCTTCAAGGTGATTATTTCTACCACCGACGATGACGTTACCGTACTGAAAACGTTCGTCTGCATCGGAATCGTTACGTATGACATTCCCATCGCCGCCACCAATAAAGGCGAACATATTAGTCAATGTGCTATCGGATTTCGAACTGATCATATTGCTGTCCTTAGTCGCTCCGCCACCGACAATGACATTTCCAAAACCTTTTGGAGATATGGTATTTCCTTGATAGCCGCCTACAATATTTGCACTGGTAGAATTCGGATAAAATCCCATGACACGCTTATCGCCCTGATTAACAGCGCCGCTGTCATTAACATGGATTTCGAAGGCTTTATTATTATTCGTGCCGAGGAAATTTCCCGTTGTCGGATCGGTATTGGAGTTGCCGGTAATTTTCCAGTTTTTATTCAACCCGTCGGAAATAGCTCCCAAGCTGTCCCAACTTAGTACACCTGTGCCGTCATTAACGAGCGCTGAGATAGTGCCTGCCGGAGCTTGGGTGCCTGGAAGGTAATAGTTGATATAAGCCGCTTGAGAAACCGCTTGAAAAGAAGTATATAACCCACTGGGATAAGGACATCCGAATCTCAGTTGCCGTCCGTATCCGAGACTGTCACTCACAAGCCATAGATCGACGTCTTCGAAAAAAGCGAGATTGGAAATAGGATATACGTTTAAGTAGAAACCGGGCGGATTCGGGTTCGCGCTGAAACCAATACTCTTATTGCCCAGGTGAAGGTTTCGACCACCGAGGATAGTAGAATTATCTCCGGTAATAATATTATGGAAGCCTCCCAAAATAGCAGAATAATTTCCTTTGACGGTATCTCCGTAACCACCGCCGATATGATTATATGATCCGCTATCGAGGTTATTTCTGCCGCCAGAAATATTAGATGAATGACCTGTTGCTTTATTCCCGCTTCCTCCGCCAATGTTTGAGGAATCTCCGGTTATCTTATTTGCAGTTCCACCGGCTATATTTGAATGATTAGCAGTGACTGTATTGACCGAATCACCCGAAATAATAGAACTGTTGCCGGTAATAGTATTTCCCGATCCGCCGGAAATGACTGAATGATTTCCCGTGATCGTATTTATCGAATCGCCGGAAATAATAGAACTGTTGCCGCTAATAGTATTTCCTGAACCTCCTGTTATAATAGAGTGATCACTGTTACTATATAAAGCACCTATCGTATTTTTCGTACCTCCGGAAATTAATGAATGATTTCCGGTAATATTGTTAACCGAATCTCCGGAAATAACGGAGCTATTGCCGGTGATACTGTTTTTAACTCCGCCTGAAATTACCGAATGGTTACCCGAAATAGTATTTATAGAATCGCCGGAAATAACGGAGCCGTTTCCCGTGACGCTATTTGCCACTCCACCTGCAACTACATCATAGTTGCCGGAAATTTTATTAGGATAGCCATAGGTGCCGCCGCCAGAGATGATATTTCCTTTTCCGCCGATCGTGTTTTTGTTATGGCCACCGATGATGTTTGCAGAGCTATCGTTCGGCTCATAGCGCATGACTCGCTTACTGCCCGACGTTGTAAATCCGCTGTCGTTAATATGGATTTCCAGTGCGATACTATCGGATGTTCCGACATAGTTTGTGCCGGGCGTTGTATGGTTATTCCCTTTCTCCGCCCAATAATCTGATCCATTAGCTGTTTGAGGTTTAGGCGTAATGCCTTTCCCCATATTGAGCAACAGTTCATCGGCAAGTTTAGCGGAAGTAATAGATTTATCAGGAATATTTAGAGCGTAGGGCGCTGTAGTAAACTGCGTAAGCGGTTTTAACTCATCGCCATTATCAACCGAGATTCCTATCCAAAGAGGCCTGTCCAAAACGGACGATTGAGGTAATTTTGATGCTCCGGATCCAAGGGATATAGTAAAAATTCCGTTCTTTATTTCAGCATCGCAACCTCCTTGCCACAAAGCATCGGTTCCAAGCGAATTGGAATAAAGTGTTGCCACAATATGGTGCACTCCGTTCACGGCTGCTCCTTCGGATGATGTTATTTGTCCCTGATAATTGATGATACGTGGTACATTAGTCTGTGCCCTCACAGTAGTAAACGCTAAAACCAGAGCAAAGATACAAGAAATGCTGGAAAAACAGCGTAAAGCCGTTTTATTGAATAAGTGATTCATAAGTTGATCTTTCTATTATTAAGTGATGAAATGAATACGGCATATCCTCGCGAGGGAGGACAAGCAACTACGTCGATAGAATCGGAATCCGTTACTCTATTGGTACTCTATTTTCGATTTATTTTTGTGGCCTCTAAAATAGAGTATCTATTGGGAATCCAATAAAAATGCGAGGTCTTGCATCTATAATAAGTCAACTGAGAAAGCTGAATGTTACTCATATTTACGACAAAAAACGAGGTAAAAATAATACCTGTAGATTTCTAAAGCATAAAAGTATTTGTTAACTCATCGGACACAAATATACGGCGGGAAGTTATACTCTGCAAAATTTTCGGGGAAGTTATACTCTGTAGATTTTTACTCTGTCAGAGTATAACTTGCCCTTTATGAAATTAGCAGTAATCGCCGGCGATAATATTCGCGGCTTTCGGAATAAGTTGGGAGTCTCTCAAGAAAAATTGGCGGAATATGCAGACTTGCATCGTACATATATCGGTTCTGTCGAGCGTGGCGAGTACAACCTTACCTTACACACATTAGAACGCATCGCAAAAGCGCTAAAGGTAGAACCGAATATGCTTCTTATCAAAGATGCATGGAAAAAATAAATAGAGGGAAATCCGCCAAAATAAGCAAATTTCGCATATTTATCTATAAAAATAAATAAAAGTTAAAGTATCGGGAACTTATTTTCTCTTTTTTGTGTTGTATGTTTATTCTGCGAAATCCGTCTGGTATTGGGGAGTACGTTGCCCCCGTTTTTATCAGGGTAGATTTTGTACGAATCAGAAACACCAGAACACCTAATAAAAGGAGTAATTTTTATTTAAAGATTTCTCCTGCCGTCGAAATGACACTTTCGGCGAAGAACCACTTAATCAACATAAAATCCTTAAAATATAATCTAATAAATCCTTAGAATCTGGTTATTCCAGGTCGGTATCCCTTGTTCATTGACAATTTAGAAATTTAAGATTCGGAGGGTTTCGCCTCGGCTTTTTTCTTTGCAGTTTGCAGAGAAACACCGGCGCTGAACATGAAGAATAATCCGGCAACGGTGATGACGATATAATTCGCCGCGTGCGTGACGATCGCAAATGCTGCGGCGGAATCGGAAGGTATCAGAAAAAATAAGATCAGCGCTGATTTTATAAAATAATGGTACGTTCCGGTGCCGCCAGGCGTAGGGATCGTGATCGCAATTCCGGCAAGCGATAAAAGGACGATAGCGCCTTTGATACCGATAGCTTCGATGCCCGACCCGGGCAGTGCATACAATCCACAATACGTGGATGCAAGATAGCATGCCCAGACTGCAATGGTACCAAGCACGATCGGAACTGCCGTATTACGCTGCAATCCATGCAAGCCGGTCGTAAATGTATCGAAGGCGCGCGCAACCGGTACAGCAATTTTCTGCGGAAATATTTTATGAATAAGCTGCAGGAAAAAATTCGAAACTGCTTTGCTGATAAAGATCGCGACAAAAACGATTAATCCGGCAGTAACGATAATGAGCAGCGGAATTGCCGCGCTTGCAAGATCGGGAAAGGCAGAAGTAAATTCTTTTTCATAGCTGAAAAGTGAAAAGACAAAAAGCGAACCGAGAGCGATTACATCGAAAATGCGTTCGACGATGATCGTCGCCAGCGTTCCGGCAAAGGGCATATTTTCCTGTACCGAAGCCATTGCCGGGCGGATGATCTCGCCTGATCGTGGAATGACGTTATTCATGGCATATCCAGCCATAACGGCTTTGAAGGCAATCCATAAACTGGTTTTCCCTTTGATCGGGCGGAGCAGAAATTGCCACCGCCAGCCGCGGACAAAATGCGCCAGTATTTGAAAAAGAACTAATAGTACAAGCGCCCAAATATTTGTCTGGGAAAGCTTACTGCCGATCGCGGCAAAATCCTGCCCCCGAAAAGCAAGATAGAGCGCTCCGGCAGTAATAATGAAGGCAAGTGAATATTTGAGAAAATTTTTACTGTTCACGTTTCAAAATTATAGAACGATCGCTTCTTTTTCGAACGAAGGACCGTGTGTGCAAACCAAATGAAATTTTCTTCCGGTGCTTTCGGATTCTGATACGCTTGTCTCGACCGGACAGCCCTGACAGATTCCAATCCCGCACGCCATTTCCGTTTCAAGACTTATTTCGCACGGAATATGAAATTCATTTGCCAGCGAAATTGCCGCACGCATCATTCCAGTCGGGCCGCAAACGAATAATTTCGGCTGTGGAAATCTTTCAGCGATCAAAGCGGTGCGAAGATTTTCGATGACCGATCCGTGAAATCCTTTGGAGCCATCATCGGTGGAATATTCTATATTCTGGAGATATTCATCGGCAAAAAGTGATGAATTCCGAGCACCGTAATACGTTGCAAATGGAATTCTATCAGTGATAAATTGTCTCGTTAGAAGCGGCATCGATGCAACACCAACTCCACCAATCACGAGAATTGCAGTTTTGTAATTACCGGAATCATAACGCCAGGATTTGCCAAGAGGTCCTAAAACATCGAGATACTCTCCAACTTGTGTCGCAGCAAGAATATTTGTGCCTCGGCCATGATCCTGAATGATGATCTCGGCAGTCGTGCCATCGGTATGATATACACTGAACGGACGACGAAGGAGCGGATCGGTGAAACCAATCTTTGGAAGCACATTGACGAATTGTCCGGGAGCAGCATTATGAGCAACAAAAGCATTTTTGAATCTAAGAACCACGAGGCCGGGAGTAATTTCTCTTCGTTGGAGAATTTTCGATTGATGTATCTGCGAATGTACTTTCTCTTCCGTCATTTCTTTTTCGGCGGTGTTTTAGTATCCGGTAAAGCCGGGTTCTGCGGACCGGCTTTCCTTACGGTATCCTGAACGATCTTCTGATTCGGATTACTCGGCTGGTTCACGATTGCAGTATTTTGTATTTGCGGAATCTGCTGCGGCTTTTGAGTTTGCTGCATGGCAAACATCATTCTCGGCTTCAGATATTCGGCGTATTTCGAATATGGATATTCCGACATAACACGCCGATAATATACGACAGCGCTATCATAGCGCGATTTATCTTCATAGGATACGCCGAGCGTATAGAGCGCACGCCCAGCAACATCTTCATGCTTATGATCGGTAACGATCGCAAGAAGCGCATTTTTTGCACCGTCTATACCGGAAGATTTTAGTGCAGCATACGCATTTCTGTAGGCAACTTCGCCGGGAGAATCCTTATCGCTGATTCCGGCATATTCTTTCGTGGCTTGCTGAGCGTAGACGGTTTCGCCGTAATTTTTTGTAAGAACACCGATGAGCGAATCCCGTTGTTTGGCATTGCCCAATTGGTGATCCAGTTCGACCCATGTAAAAAGAATTTGCGCGCGAAAAGCATTGACTGACGTATCTGTCCGTATCATGGTATACTCCAGGGCACTCTGATATTCGTTGATAGCGGACGGATACTCCGTAAAATTTTCGTATGCTCTTCCCAGTTCAAAATGCGCATGCATAGCCACAGTATGAATGCTATCGATATATTTTGTCGTATCGGATAAATTAATGTTTAAAGCGCTTACTGTTCCGGCAGACCTGTCTTTCCGAATACGCTCTTCATATTGCACAACGAGTTTTTGTTCTTCGGGAGTTAGCTCCGGAGCTTTAAGCGGTGTCCACCTTGAACCGAGAACTTTTTGCTCTGCTTCGGCGCGAATCGCCCTGTTCATATTATCAATCATGGCAGAATTGGGACGACGCAGATTTTTCAGCAAATGTTCAACGCTGTCGATCTTGGTTAATTGTATCTTCCATTCGGCAAAACGTGCTAATGCCCGGATGCGGTCATTGACAAAATCATTCATTTCGCCACTGGAAAAATCTTTCGTACCCAAAATAATATTGCCAAGGTGTGCAGCAGAGTCATACTCTCCCATTGCCCTGAAAATTTCCATCTGTCGAAAGCGCGACCTGGCCATGATCGCCTGGCTTATTGTACGGTAGGTGGTATCAAGAACAAAATAGGTCCCCTTGACCTGCGGGTAGTGGTCTAATCTAAACTGGACGGTACGCAGATCGTCGTGAACAGCGTCTCTTGCTTCGAGATCTACTGTATAGGCATATTCATATTGTGCTGCTGGGAAAGAACTTGCGTACCGGATCTTTTGTAAGACACTCTTAAAGGTCTCCTTCGCCTCGGAAAATTTTTTCTGTCTGCGCAGTGATTCGCCAAGCGCTACATATGCCTCCCCCTGCATTGAAGCCTCGGGAGTTTTATCTAGTGTTTCGCGGAACGCTTTTTCCGCATCTTCCCATTTTCCCTCTAAGAAATATAATTCACCTCTCTGGAAAGATAATCGGGAAGCTTGATCGGCCGAGAGGCCTTGTTCAGCCAGGCGGAGTTGTTCTGCAGCAAGACTAAGGCTATCGGGTGATGAAGCAAGAAGTAATTCCGCGTACGCTTTATGCGCTTCGGAAATATCGGTCTTACGTCCAGATTCTTCGGCATTTTTTAAGACTTTTCCTAAAGCGGTGGCAGCCGTATCATATTCATTCGATGACATCAGCGAACGTGCCATCAGCATTCCGACCTCGGTGCCGTATTTCGTATCCGGATAGCGGAAAAGCAATTCATTGAATTTGCGTTTTGCACCTGCAAAATCATTTTTATAGTATTGAGCTTTTCCGACGATGAAGAGTGCGTCTTCAACATACTTTGTCGGCTTCGGATCGGCCAAAACTTTCGAGCCGAGAATAATAGCCGAATCCAGATGCACCGAGCTTGTAACCTTGCTATTGTTACCAGAGGCTATATTCCCCGGATTCTTACTCAGCATGGTAACCGGCATTGGCAAGCCGGTTCTTCGTTTATATAATTGACGGGCGAAATATTCTTCCTCGAGCCAGCGATGTGTTGTGATCACTGCTGCGGCTCCGGTCTGAGGAACTTGCTCTTTGAGTAACCCATCTTCATATATTTCCAGATGCTGCCTGGCAAGATAAATAATATTGAAATAGGTAGTAAAACCGCGATAGAACGAACAAGAGAGACTGAAAGAGGAAGATATGAGGATAAGAAGAATGAGAGGGTTCTTCCTGCAGAATTTCGTAAAGAGGCGTAATAATCTCGGCACTGAAAATTTTCTTATTGGAAAGTAACGACATAAAAAATGAGTTCGTTCAAAAACTTCGTGGCATAAATCTTGCACCGTCTCAAGGCCTAAGGAGGCAATAACAAAATCCTGTTTTTATTAAGACCAAGTCTTAATTATAGTATATTTGTACTATAAAGACTTAGTCGTAATAGCAGACATAATAGTAACATATTGAAAACTATACCTTTAATCATAGCGATCTTAGTACTTGATATAGCACTTTCACCGGATTCATCGTTTGCAAACCGGCGTCACTTCACCTATGTCTACGAATCGGCAGTCCTGCCAAAAGGAAGTCATGAACTGGAGATCTGGAATACTCTTAGAGTGAACCGTAAAGATTTTTACCGGGGACTTGACTCTAGAGCAGAATTCGAATTCGGACTCGGCGGAAATTTACAAACATCACTCTATTTGAATCTCTCGAGCGAAGCGTTTATTGAAAATGGTGAGATTTCGAGCGATCAGACTTTAGGGTTCTCGAACGAATGGAAATATAAAGTACTGGATGCCACTGCCGATGTGGTCGGTTTAGCATTATATGGAGAAGGGAGCTTCGCAACACAAGAAATCGAACTCGAAGGGAAAATCATTCTTGATAAACAAATCGATCAACTACTTATAGCCTTCAATGCCGTCGGCGAGCATTCATATGTCACCGGTACCAGCGCCGGCCAGGCGTCAACTCAAACCGAGGAGATCATGGAGCTCGATGGCGGAGCAACCTATTTTATCACCCAAAATTTTACTGCCGGGATCGAAGTAAGAGAACATATAAAACGGCCGCCGGGATTCGAAGGCGGCGGCACATTCGGCGCATTCTTTGCCGGGCCGTCTCTATCCTATGCTGGGCCTAACTGGTGGTCAGCGATATCGATTATGCCGCAAGTTGCAGGCAATGCAAAAAGCGGAAGCGGCACCATAGGGACGGATAAATTGGAATTAACTCAGCACGAAAAACTGGAAGCACGTCTGTTACTCGCATTCGAATTCTAAATAATGAAAAATTTCGCCAAACTGCTGCTTTCTCTACTTCTCGGATCAGCGCTCTATTCGTGTGCCAGTTCAATTCCTACTGCCGATAGCATTCACGAACAATGGGCGCAGAAACGGTGGCGGGATATTCATTTATCGGAAGCGAGAAAAATCTATGCAGATAATTGCTCCGGCTGTCATAGTCTGCATTCACCAATGGAACATACTCAAAAAGAATGGAGCATCTTATTTGCCGAGATGGCAGGCAAAGCGCATATGAATACGCGTGATAGTATTTCGGTGATCGCGTATCTGGAAAGTTTTAGCAAGGATAATACGACTTTACGTGACTAATTCCTTATAAAGTGTTGCCGTTCCGTTTCCCAGTTACCCGCTTTGGTGGATCGGTTCGGTACCAACGGAAGCCTTCTGTAAGTGAGGGCTTCCACTTTTTTTTCCAATTTGTTCTTGCCGAAAGTGAGTAATAGTTTCAAGCACTATATTTCCACCGAGGTCAATTATTCGTCCCCTATTAATTATTTTTTACTAAAATCGGTTCTATACCAGTCTACATCATTATATACTCACTCTGAAACGATCTTTTTTCGTCATTATTTTACTTTTTTTTTCAGCGGCGCAGTTTTTCGCGCAGGTTCCGTTGCGTCGTGTAGTTAATCCTTCCCCCCTCAGAAAACAAACTCTACGAGTCAATACTCCTGTAAAGCCGAAGATCCGATCGTTATATAAAAAATATCCGACGAAAAGATTTGGCGGAACAACACATAGTTTTATTAGCCACCATACTACAAAAAATGGGAATATAACGCGAATTACATTCGATCTTGAATTAGGCGACCCTTTTGCTACGGAAATACATAAGAAAATTTCTGGTGCCGGAAGTAAAAAGTTTAGTACTGTTTCCTGGAGTAATCTTAGCCTCGAAGCACTTCCTGAGGGAGTAACTTACACCACGTTAGGCAAACCGGGCGAACCTGAAATACCTGCTCTTACTATTAGGATTGCTATCCCCGAAGGAGTTTCCGGTATAATGTCTTTTACCGACCACGTGATCTCGAGCTCATTATTCAAAACATTTCTTTTGCCACGTGTTGATAGCAAAAACGATAGAGGATATATAGAAAAAAAATATGCAGCTCCGTTTACGGCCGATCCTATTCTTTCCCAACCGGCGAAGATCAGAACAGTTAATATAATCTCTCTTACAGTACCACTTATTGAATTTAACGGACGAACAGGAAGCATAAAAGCAAAGAAAAAATTTAGTTGTGGTATTACATTCAATGTACCTACGCAATTTACCGTTGCTTCGTCTAAAAAGACATCGGATCCGATCTTTGAACAGCTAAATTCTAAACTCGCTGCAAATACTTCTGATATGAGAACATTCAGGTCAGGTTTTCATACTAATCCGGTGAATCAGAAAACACATCCCTTAAACATTCCTGCGACATTTGATAAAAGTGTGACGAATTGGATCGATCCTGCCTCACCATATATAAAACTGTATGCAACACGCACAGGACTATATCGCGTAACTCCGCAAATGATCACTCCAAAATTCGATATTACCGGCTGGCATCCATCGGAAATGAGAATGTTCAATAAGGGAAAGGAAGTACCGATATGGATCGATACTTCGTCCAATGGTACGATAAACGCTATCGAATATTTTGGTGAGCGTCTTGCCGGTTATCCGGGAGAGTATTTAAATTGGGACTCGGATTCAAATGCTTACTGGCTGACAAATAGCAAGAAATTTCAGAATGCACCACTTCGATTTACGGACAAAGTTATAAATGGAAATCCATCCCTTACCGTGACAGATGGAAATAGTACCCTGCATCATGAGCAGGATAATTTTTATTATGGCGGAGACGACACCAATCAAACAGCGACATTACAGAACGCCGACTGGGTCCCAGGAGAAAGATTTATCTGGCAGCCGCTTCCCTATTCACATAATAATAACGATGTCTTACAAGTATCCGATTCGTTCATGATCAGTTCACTTCCTTCTACGGTAACAGGGAAACAAGCGTCTGTTGTCGTTTTCCTACGGGGGATGTCAAGTCTTAGCGGTTCGTCGGTAATTCATAACGCGTCAATTGTGATTAATGGGAATTCTACTCAGGTAAGTTTTACTGACTATAATGAATTACGCGACACATTTCAAATTCCGCTTTCACAACTAAAGGTCGGTGTAAACACATTTCAAATTCAATATAAACAGGGAAGTCAAACACCGGACAAATGGTATCTGGATTATTATGAAATTTTGCTCAACTCCCCTCTTGCCGCTAGCAGCGATACGGCAATAGCCAATGGACAGTGGGATTTTAGACTTATCCAATCTCAATCCCCGTTTACTATTTCGCTCACTCCGGCCGGTGCCCCACCGCATCTTTATAATCTTACCGATGGCTCCCGGCTTATTCCTAATGGGTCCACTGCAAGTTATAATGAGAATAGGATTGATATGAACCGTTATGTTGCAGCAACCCTACAGACTTTTTTATCACCGGATAGGATTGATACGGTCATCACAAGATTTGCATCGGCTCTTGATACGACAAACGGAGCAGATTATATCATTATTACACACCCGCTATTCTTAAATGCCGCCCAACGATTAGCAGCACGAAGGCAAATTTCCGGACTGAGAGCAAAAGTCATTACTACCGACGAAGTTTTTAATGCGTTCAACTTCGGGTCGGACGAACCATGGGCGATCAGAAGGTATCTGCAATATGCGTTCGATTTTTATAACGGCACTCCTCCGGCATTAGTCACACTTTTCGGCGAGGGCACATGGGACCCTAAATTTAATTTGAATAACCCCCTTCAGGATGAAAGTGCACGAACGATTCATCGCAGTTTCGTACCTACTTTTGGCGTCCCGAACAGTGATTATATTTTTACGACCGTCGAGGGCACGAGCGGAGTTGATTCACAAACATTCAGGATGGTGATATCAAGGATTCCGGTGGAAACATCTGAAGAAGCAGACGATTTCATCCAGAAAATTTTTGAATATGAGACCTCAGTACCCGCGCCATGGAACAAGAATTTCACTTTTATTTCGGGCGGTGATCCAGGCACACAATGGGCAGATCTCTTAGAAGATAATAAGCTGTATGTCGGCCTTTCTCCCTACAGTACCAATCAATTTGGCGGATTAGGGAACCCCCATATCAGTGTAGATACAACGTTCATTTGGAGGCATGACTTTTCTGCAATCGATATAACCCAAATTCCGGCTATCCAAACAGCATTCAAGAATGGGCAATCACTCGTGTATTTTTTTGGTCACGGCGCGCCGAATATTACGGACGTTCAGTTTCCCGACGTAGGCACTCTGCATAATACAGGGATTTACCCGGTCTTTATGACTGTATCCTGCAGAACCGGAGCGTTTGCAGAACCAAACATCATTTCAATGAATCAATCTTTTATTCTCGCTCCGGAGGCAGGAGCCATTCTTGCCTATGGCACGACAGGTTTCGGAGAAGTCAATTATGATTTCAATATGTCTGCGCAGATATTTAATTTTCTGCGGGGCGACTCAGCTTTTGCGCGAATGCCTGCTGCCGGCCCGCATAAAATAAATTTCCCGATGATCATGACTGCGTCGAAATTTATTCAATCCGTACTCGCTTCTCCATCACCCGCTTTTGTAGACCATAATTCCTTGTACGAATACTCTATTTTAGGGGACGCAGCAACAGGCTTCGATCTCCGTCCCCAACCGGAACTGAATATTACTCCTCCGGATATTTTGCTCTTTACCGGAAAGGATAGTATCCCGCGTACAGTATTTTCTTTAAACGATTCGGAAATACTCGTAAGATATACTGTCCACAATTTTGGTTACGGAATTGATAAACCCGCACATATCAGAATTACCGATAATGAGTCCGGCACGAGACAAATTGTGTTCATTGACACCATAGAATCATTGGAAAAAATTGCAACAAGCGGGGTTATTATTTCGCTCGATTCTTTTGCTGTCGGACCAAATACATTGGATATTCTGGTTGATTTCGATAATCAATTCCCGGAAAGTAATAAATTGGATAACGAAGCACAGGTTACTTTTCTTGTTAATGGCAATTCGGCAACACCATTTTATCCGCCGGAAGGAAGTAAATATTTCTGCGATATCACTCCTGACTCCGTGCATGTTATTTTACTTTTGCCTCATACAGCTTCCGGTGCCACGATGATCGACGTCCAGTTCGATACGACAAGTGCGTTCAACTCGACACTGCTAAAAGATTTTAGCGGATTTCAAGCTACAGGACTTTTCTTCCAAAAATCGTTTGCCAGAAGTACCTTACCCACTTCCGTTTCGAATGTTATCTGGTGGCGTGCTCGCAGTACTCTTTCGAGCGGCAATCAATCTACATTCCAGGCGCAAAGCTTTTCACTGAATGCTCCGAAACCAACAAGTGCGCGTTCCGAATTTTCCTATTCGACCGGAGATCAGTTTATGAATACGATCATATCCGGATTACAGGTTGATAAAAATGACGGCGCATTATTCATTCCACTACGCGATACTGTTATCTACGATATAGAAGCCCGCGGTCAGCACGATTCGAATGTTGTTGGTTCGCAAACTCCTGTTGGACTGGTGCTTATTAATGGAAGAACCGTGTATGAGACCCCGTATATTCAAGGGCAGTTTACCAGCGTCGCGCTGCTTGAACTTACTCCCGATGGAAGCGGTATTGCTCAGGCATTTGAATTTTTACATCCGGATAACGATTCGGTCGCTACTGTTTTTGCAGATAGTCTTACAGCAATAATACAATCCATACCCACGGGAAGACAAGTTATCGTCCTTACGAACTTTCAGCCATTTTATCCGATCTTTACTCATTCGGATACAGTACTTCATGCATTGCAAACTCTGGGTTCTTTGCACGGTATGAATGATCTATATTACTTTGGCTCTTATGCACTGTTCGGACAAAAGGGACTTGCGCCGGGGTTAGCAAGAGAAAAGACCAGTGGGGATCATAGTATGGGGGCATCCGTTTTCGATACACTATATACACTCGGCACATTTGGTATGGCGCAAACACCCCAGACTGCTATTGCAACCGGATATGGAAATCTTAGGTGGATAGCACAGAATGTAAACCAGAATTCAACTATTAAATTTACCGTCCTGGGGATTCGTAAAAAAGATGGTACTATTGATACGGTCGCAAAAGTCGATGCCTCGACCGGTTCCAGTTTTGATCTCTCCACACTACCGACTCCTGCGTCATTCTGGGACAGGCTTTTCGTCCAGATGAATTTTCAACGCAGTTCTTCTTCGACCGTAAGCCCTCGTCTCAATCTGATTGAACTCGAATATGATCCCGCTCCCGAATTTTATATTGCAGACAGCTCACTTATGGTGTTTCGGAAGGACACTGTGGAGGGTTATCCCGTCACTGCAACATACCAGGTGCAAAATATGACATGTGTCGATGCTGATAATGTGCCTGTGCAGCTTATGCAAACGTATCACGGTAATTCAGTCATACTTGCAACCGATACGATCAAGCATTTTGCAGGACATTCCACTGTTCCTTTTACTCATCAGATCGCGACAACTGGTTTTACCGGTACGGTGAACCTTACTTCCACGGTCAATCCCGGAAAAGTTTTGAACGAACAATTAACATTCAATAATTCTTCCAGCACCGTTTATACAATTAATCGCGATTCTTTAAAACCAAGGCTTGATCTGGTGTTTGACTCACGCCATATTAATAACGGCGATTATGTCGCCTCTAAAGTAACCATAGAGATCCGGCTTTCGGCGAATAATCCGATTCGCATTTCAGATTCAACATCTATGAAAGGCGTATTGCAGCCGCTTTTCGGGAATAAAGGACCTACGACTTTTTCAGGTGCCGTAAAGAGCGATAGTTTTGCTGTTGTCTTCAAAACTCTTGCATCGGGTGCACTTCAGGCAACACTCGATATTGCTCCGCTTAATCCGCTTCCATCGGGGAGGTACTTATTTACCGCTTTCGGTAACGATGCAACCGGTAATCGTACCGATACGATATCTGATGAATTTATTATTTCGGGCACAAATGGATTCGATCGTGTGATGAATTATCCCAATCCATTCAAGGATAATACCTGGTTTACCTTTCTCTTGAAATCGGCATCACAGGCCGATGTTAAAGTTGTGGTCTATACCGTTGCCGGAAGAAAGATCAGAACGCTTCACCTCGACCCGGCAAAGCAGCACGTTGGACTCAATACAATAGAATGGGATGGCAGAGATGAAATGGGTAATGTGGTTGCTAACGGTACATATCTTTATCGTATTGTCCTCAATGGCACAAATGACGACGGGACGCCATCGAGTGACGCGGTAACCGAACGGGCGGTGAGATCAAGATAAAATCCCTTCGTATCGATGAAATCCGTGTGTTATAAACTACTGTATACCACACGTAAACTTCATAAATAATGACAAACCGTCTTTTCTTTTTTCTTTCGGTATCTCTCTTCGGATCTCTGCTCTATGGATGTTCTGGCGGAGTCGATCTATTCTCGAAGCAGCAAGATATTCAGTTCGGCCAACAGATGCAGGCGACAATAGCAAATGATCCGGTACATTATCCAGTGCTGAATAATCCTACATTGACCAATTATATACAAGGATTGGTAAACAGGATCGTTCAATCGCCGAACGTCATGAATAAGGATTTTAATTATAAAGTAACGGTCATCCATGATGATAAAACCGTGAATGCATTTACGCTTCCGGGAGGACCGATCTATGTCTACACAGGATTACTGAAATATGTCGATAATGAAGCAACGCTTTCGGGCATTTTAGCACACGAAGTGACGCATGCCGATCATCGCCACTCGACAAAGCAGATGACGAAACAATATGGCCTGCAGGAAGTGACACAATTAGCACTTGGAAATAATTCTTCACTTGCCGGTCAGATTGCTACCGGCCTGGCCGGTGTTGGGGAGAATGCAGCAATGATGAAATTCAGCCGCGATGATGAAACGGAAGCGGATGCAAATTCCTTTGACGATCTGATGGCGTTACCTGGGCGTCCGTGGTATCCGGCAGCCATAAATTATTTCGAGATCAAGGCGCTCGGAAGCGGTGCTAAACCACCCGATGCACTGACAAAACTATTTGCCACACATCCGCCATCACAGGATCGTCTTGATGCCATCAAAGCAAAGGCTCAAGCAGCAGGCCTGCAGCCGCCGATGGAAGCACAGTTGAATACGGCAACATATCAACGGTATAGAGCAATGCTGCCCTGATTTTTATTCTCTGTCAGGTTTTTTTCGTAAGTTTGTAGAAAGTACGTTCATTCACATTCGGAAATGGTGTCCAGCTTTACCTAGGGTAAAGCCGGATGAAAAGGGAATTCCGTGTAAACCGGAAGCTGACCCGCAACTGTAACTCGTATTAAAAAACCACTGGCGTAAGCCGGGAAGGAATGAGGAGCCAGGAGACCTGCCATTTTTCGATATTCCATCATGCCTTCGAGGTACGAGGCAAGGGACATCATGCAAATAGGTGCTGCCTTTTGCTTTCTGCTCCTTTGTCTTGAAAAGACATTGGAGCTTTTGTGTTTTTAAGATACAAGTTTGTTGTTGTTTTCCTTTTTGCTGCCACCGGAAATCTTTTCGGTCAATCCGGCACGGACTCACTGCGCCATGTAACTGCGCCTCCAATTACTGTTTCATCCGATGCTTATAACAATGATATACTCATTCATCCCCAAGATATTCGTACTGAGTCTACAGCCATAGTAGCGCAGCGAACGGCAGCCAATCGACTCTCAGAGGCTCTTCCTCTTTTGCATCCCTCGCTCGATATCCGTAACTACGGTTCGCTGGGCGGAGTAACGTTTTCTTCATTTCGCGGTCTTCCGGCAGAATACACCAGTGTTTACTGGGAAGGAATCAAAATAACGAATTCGCAAAATAGTCTCAGCGATCTTGCATTGATCGATCTCAGTTCTATTCAATCAATAGGAATTATCAGTGCGGCGAATGCGCAACTCATAAGCGGTGATATAGGTGGAGCAGGCATTCTGCTTTCTACCGATGCCTCACATCAATTCCCGGGTGTCACGATTAATACGTGTACGTCAAGCTACGATGATCTTTCTACGTTCGGCGAAAATCAATTTACTCTTAATGGAGCGGCACAGATTTTGGATTCTCTACCGGTTTCGGGAGGAATCACCGATACATATGCAAACGGTGCATTCCCATTCTTTCAGCAATCAACCGGTAATACCATCCTCCGGGAAAATAACGATGCACACTTATTGAATGCACATGTTGCTGCGGATTATCATCTGGATGAAACGGCATCACTCAAGGCTTTTTCTTTTTTTACTAGAGCTGATCGTGGCGCTCCTGGTGCTGTTACAATAGATAATAGAGGTGCAAGCGATTTCAATGCGCGTCAGTATGACGAGGATTTCCTTTCTGCCCTTTCACTACACCATAAACCGCTTCCTTATTTTGATTACACGCTAACGATTGGATACCAATCGCAATATGAAACATACGATCTTCCTTCAATTAATGTTGCCGATAGATATTTGAACAGGATCTATTCCTTTGTTCTTAAATCAAAAACAATTATTGGAGCATGGTCAGAGTTATATTCAGGCATTGACTATACCAAGAACTTACTATTTAGCAATGAGAACTCAATTGCAAAAAATGATACAGGAATAACCAGAGAGTCCTATGCTGCATATCTTGCTTACAAAATTACTTTTCTCGAACATTTTGATGCAGCAGCTTCTGTGCGCAGTGAATTACAATCGGACATTAATAGGCCTCAGACGCTCCCTGGCCTTTCTCTGCATTATACCGATCCACGCTCTCTTCTCTCTCTGCAGGCATCGTATGGGAAGATCTATCATGCTCCTACTTTCAATGAGCTTTATTGGCGGGTCGGTGGCAATCAAGCATTAGTACCTGAGACCGGAAACAGTGCGGAAATTACCGGCGCGATCCCTATAACTTTTTCTTCCGCGTTATCTTCTAATCTTCTTGTGACGGCTTACAGGACAGATATGAACGATCAGATAATCTGGCAGCCTGGAACGAACGGAATCTGGACTCCATCCAATGTAAAATCGAGCCGCTCGCAGGGTATAGAATTGACCGCTGATATAGCATATCGATTCGCAGATTATTACTCGCTCTCAATCCACGAAGCTTTCAATCGCGGAGAAGCGACCAATCTTTCAACCGATTCGAACTATTACGGCAAAGAGCTTCCCTATTCGACACCTGAAAGATCACTCTTTTTAGTGGAGTTGGGACATAGTTCTATCGGAAATATAGCTTTCACTATTCTTTACAGATGGCATCGATATACCGATTTCTATAATAACGAAAGCACCAGGCTGCCGGCCGTTACGAAATTCGATCTGGTCTTATCATCTGCGCCACTCAACATCACTCGTGCCGCTTCGGCTACGATACGGTTAAGTATGCTGAACATTGCCAACACGCAATATGACGAGATACCAAGTTATCCCCTGCCCGGGCGTATCATCAGATTTTCACTCGATTTTCATTTTCTTTAACAATTTAATAATTATTACTTATGAAAAAATATCTTGTATTTGTTTTGATCGCATGTGCCTCAGTATTTTCAGCGTGTGAAAGTACGACTACTACACCGCCGGCATCTCAACCGTTAGGTGATGTCGGCAATGATCTTCAGTTTATCAATGGCAAGCTTTATACTGTTCTTGATAATTCGGATAAAATCGTAGTAGAAACACCATCGACCGTTATCGACGATCGAATTTTTATTCTGGACCAAGGAGGATTCGGCAAGAATAATGCGCAACTCGATCTGTGGGATTGGAAAGATTCCACGCTTTCGACCAATTTCTATACATCTACCCCAACGGCAACAATTGCATTCCCCGCAAAAAGTGCACCATGGAAAATAATGCAGATTTCTGCTACTGAAGCGCTTGCAGCAGAATTCTATACAGGTCAGATGGCTGTTGTCAATCTTACGTCTAATACAATAACTTCGTCGATCCAAATTGGGGCGGGACAAAATTCACTGGCTATCCTCGGCTCGAATGTTTATGCGACGACGGGCTCAAATACACTTGTATCCATAGATAAGTCTCAAAAAATCGTAATTGCTCAAAAGTGGATCGGAGATACCCCCATGCAGGTGGTTGCTGATACGGGACGTAATATGCTGATCGTACTCACTGCTGGTAATTATTCCCCCAAAACACCTGGCAAAATTCTATGGGTCAACCCAATATCACTTGCCGTCATAGATTCTATCGTTATTGATACTATGCATTTTATCAATGAATTAGTACCCGCTGGAAATAAGATGTACATATTATATGGAGATGGAGTTAAAATTCTTGACCTTGCTACCCATACACTTTCGACCGATCCGCTTTTCACAAAATCATATTATGGCGGGTTTTTCGACGTATTCAAAAATGTGCTGTATCTTGGGACTGCGGTCGATTTTCAAAGCAATGATGTCGTCGACATTTTCGATTTGAATTCTCATTCGCTGAAACGAACTCTGAAGGTCGGGATTGCTCCGGCATTTTTTGCTGTTGTGAGATTTATCTGATATACTAATATGAACAATATCTCAAAAGACCAATCGAAAGAAGAATTTTTGCTTGCCGTTGGACTGGTCGTTATTGGCATTGCGACACGCCTCATTTTTCATGTGCTCAATATCAATAATTTCAATGCCGTCACTGCAAGCGCTGTTTTTGCAGGAGCATATTTATCGAGAAGCAGATATGCGCTGCTCATTCCGATCATTACCATGCTCTTTACCGATGCAATTATTGGATTCTATGATGCACCATATATGGCTGTCGTCTACGGCTCGTTCGTTCTGGCATTTTTGATTGGGAAGTTTTATTCACGGAAGCCTTCGTTCCTGCGCTACATTCTTGTTGCACTGGGAGGTTCAGTGAGTTTCTTTCTCATCACGAACTTTGCCTGGTGGCCGTTTTATACGACATTGTATCCGCATACGCTTTCAGGACTGATTGAAAGCTACACAATGGGGCTGCCATTCTATAAGTACTCATTGATATCCGATCTGCTGTTCTCGGCTGTCCTCTTCGGAGGGTTCGAGATGGCGAAAGTATATTTGCCAAAAGAGAGGAAAGAACTGGCTGTCAATTGAACTGTTAAAGGCTCCTGAGGGAGCCTTTTTTATGACTCGAACTTGAGAATGAAGAAAACCGCGCAATTAGTTTTAGAGAATGGAACGGTATTCTACGGTAACGCTTTTGGAGCTATCGGCAAAAAGCGTACTGGAGGCGAAGTCGTATTCACTACAAGCATTACCGGCTACCAGGAGATACTTACCGATCCATCCTATGCAGGGCAGATCGTCACGATGACCAATCCTTTGATCGGAAATTACGGTGCCAATAATGAAGATCTGGAAAGTATAAAGCCATTTGTCAACGGATTTATTGTCCGAGAACTTGCCGAAGAATACTCAAACTGGCGCTCAAAGGAAAGTATTAGTAAATTCCTGAAAGATAATGATATTCTTGCAATTGAAGGAATTGATACGCGGAAACTTGTTCGAATTCTTCGAACCGAAGGAGCTCTGAGAGGTATCATTTCAACAGAGGATATTTCTGAGGTAGATCTACTTTCTGAAACGCGCAAGATTCCGGTTATGACCGGTCTCGATCTGACAAAAGGAGTTACTACTTCGAAGTCCTATGAGGTCGCTAGCACGTCTAATAATGCCCCGCATGTAGTAGTTATCGATTACGGTATAAAACATAATATACTGCATAAACTCACGGCGCACGGCGCAAGGCTTACGGTAATGCCCTCTACTACTTCGTTTGATGAAATTGTCGAGAGGAGTCCTGATGGGGTGTTTCTCTCCAACGGTCCAGGCGATCCTGATGCAGTGAAGGATGGGATTGAAACTGTCAAAGGGCTCATCATATCAGAAAAATATCCTATCTTCGGTATTTGCCTTGGCAACCAGCTCCTTTCCCTTGCTCTTGGTGGCGAAACCTATAAATTAAAATTTGGACACCGGGGAGCGAATCATCCCGTAAAAAATTTAATGACCGAAAAGATCGAGATCACCTCTCAAAACCATGGTTTCGCCGTTAAATGGGATACAATGCCGGATAGCTGTGAATTGACTCATCTGAATCTTAACGATAACACTGTAGAAGGTTTCCGTCATAAGGAATTACCGATCTTTGCCGTTCAATATCATCCGGAAGCCTCCCCTGGTCCTCATGAAAGTGACTATCTCTTTGATGAGTTCATGAAGATGCTGTAAAGCCCCAAAACTAGAACGAGAAGTTATGGGAATAGCTGAGTGTTGCCGTTATTTCCGTGAAAGGAGTAGAACCGGCTAAGGTAGAGGAATTCTCCGTTGCATATATCGTCAAAGAGAAAGTGCCCTGAGTAGATACTCTGAAACTGGAATTCAGACTCTCGTTAATGGTATTGGTGGTATAGTTCGTCGTTTCAGGTACCTGAATTAAACTGTTAGTAAATCCGAGCGAGCCGCCGAGTGAAAGTTTGTTAGAAAAAAGAGATTTCGAGGCATTGATAGTCACTCCCCTCAAGCCCGTCGTGGTTGTTGCCTGCTTCGTATCTGCATAAAGAAGCGAGGCTCCTATATTCAGCCCTGTTTTCAGAAAAGATACGTTATAATTAAAAGAACCTGTCGTCGTATTGGAATTAGCAGAAGCTTGCGTGTAAATATTATAATCGGTGTATTGCTGCTGCGAGAGCGAAAGAATAAACGAATTCGTCATTTCGGTAGAAATAAATAGCAATCGCGGCGTTACCGAGGCTGACTGCGAAACATTACGTACTTGAAAATGCCCGGTATCCAGGGGTGATTTCACCGCACCTTGTGTCGTAGCATAGTTCGTATAATTGAGATCGATCCCAAATACCTGCGCAGGATTAATGCTGATATTCCCCGACCCGATAACACGTTGTGTCCGGGCAATTTTATTATTGAGTATATTATCGTTCTGTATGCCAACAGAGCCAGATGCGCGGAATTTATTTTGAAAGAGATCGAACGCGGGCGCAATAGTATAATTCTCGACATCGGAAGTAAAGTAATATGCTCCGAGCGAATTATAGTCCGGTTCTATTCGCTCATATCCCAGGCGCGTAGAAAAATGGGGCACGGCGAAAACAAGTGCCGTATTAGCAGCGAATAACATGCTTGTAGAAGAATGTACCTGGATAAGCGATGCAAGGCTTTGCGGAATATTCCCCGAATCTATCATGGGCGAACGAATGTCGCGAGTAAAGAAGCTCACGGCGCCCTCCCCTTCGAACGCAAGCTGCTCGATAATTTTTAGTCTTGTGTTCAGCGCAAATACCGTATTTTCAGCCGGAAAAATATTTAGAGAATCCGGCCGCCGCTGCAGTGACGATGAATCATCCGATGCGTGAAGATAAATAAAATCTATAAAACTGGTCTGGGATCCGTATCCGATCTTTGCAGCATATCCCATACGCTTATAAGCGGGCTGTACGTAAGAATATGTTTGCGTTTGTGGAGTAGTATCCATTTCTACGGCTCGCTGGAATCTGCCATACATAGCAGATAATCGCAATGACCCCGGATTAATATCGATTCCGGCTCCGAGAAAGGTTATTCCCGCAAGACTATATTTCGAATAGCTGAGCGAGTTATACCCAAGATGCAACGTCAGCCATTTGTAGCTCGGAGATACGCCGAATTGATCGAATGGCTGACGGAAATCCGATTCCTGATCAGAAAGAATAAATGTAAATGGAAACGAAACCCCATAGATCCCCAGGGTGGGAGTACCGATGATCGTCCATGATGTCGGCGGCCGCCGAGCAGGAGCGCCGGCAACGGAATATTTCGTGCCCGATACTGTTATCGCACCATCGAGCGAAACAGGTTTTTGGTCCCCGAGATTACCCAGGTCCTGCGCAAAAATCTTCTCACCGGCAAAGAAAAACAAAAGCACGAAAAAAAATAAAAGACCTGTTGAAGGTTTCCTCGGAAAATAATAAAATACGTTTTCGCGCTGAGAAAGCATCGGTACGGTATTTCTTTCTTCAAATATACAAAATACAGGCTATGGTATCGCAAAAATTGTGTTTCACTCCGTTACTAACGTATCTTTGCAAGTAAATTGTGACAAATAATAAGCTTTGTTTCCTGCTATGCCGATAGTATCGCTCAATTCTGTTTCAAAAACATACGGTTCTTTTAAGGCGGTAGATAATGTATCTCTAGAAGTTTCCGCAGGTTGCATTTTTGGTCTTTTAGGCCCCAATGGGGCCGGTAAAACTTCTACGATCCGGATGATAACCGGTATTACGCTCCCCGATTCCGGTGAGATTTCTCTTTTCGGCGAACCGCAGCGCCTCGAGCATCAAAATAAGATCGGCTATATGCCTGAAGAGAGAGGACTTTACCGTAAACTGACAGTCCGCAATCAACTCGAATATCTCGGAGCGCTAAAAGGGCTCGATAAAGCTACCCTTAAAAAAAATATTGACTACTGGCTCGACCGTTTCGAGATCAGAAGCTGGGAGAAGAAAAAAACGAATGAGCTCTCCAAGGGCATGCAGCAGAAACTCCAATTTATCGTTACGATCCTGCATGATCCGGAAGTACTCATTCTTGATGAACCCCTATCCGGACTTGATCCGATCAATTCTGAGGTCATTAATGACATTATTTTAGAAGAGAAAGCAAAAGGAAAAAGTATTATGCTCTCGACACACCGGATGGAACAGGTAGAACAGCTATGCGATGAAATAGCACTGATGAACTTAGGTAAAGTTGTTCTTGCCGGAAAACTACGAGAGGTAAAAGAGCGATCAGGCAAGAAAATGGTGCGACTCGTTTTTTCAGGCAATGACCATCTTGCAAGCAAACTCGAACACTTCCCGATCCGTATTGCCGAAAGTCATCCGAATGAACTACTGTTTGAAATGCAAGCCGGAGCAAACGCGAAACAGATATTACAAGCAGCCATCGATTCGGTCAATATTATCAAATGGGAATTAGTAGAGCCACCACTGAAGGAAATTTTTTTAGAGGCCGTAGGACAATAACGTATGAGTAAAATGTTCATTGTGCTCAAGCACGAATTCCGCCAGAAAATTCGATCAAAGGCGTTTATTATTCTTACTTTTATTGCGCCATTACTGATGGCTGCGCTCATCGCAGTACCAGTTTTTATAACAGCTATAAATCAAGGCAACGATAAACAATTTGTTATTATTGACAAAACCGGAAAACTGGGTAAATATTTTACGGTCGATACCGGGAAACACCCTTTGCTCGAAAACCCGACCGGATCAAAATCTTCGAATGCCTCATTCGGTCCTGCATTTCATATTACTATTATCGAATCGGCCGGTCCCAATACATTTGATTCGCTGAAGTCGCTTCTTCTCTCCAAAAAAATTTCCGGCTACTTGCTTATTCCACAGAATGCAATAACAGAAAGTAAGGACGCAGCAACCCTCCGGATGACAAATGCCAATGATTTCACTGCGCAGGAATTTCTCTCTGCTCATTATAAGGATGGACTTTTCGCCGAGCGTTTGAAAACGAGCGGCATCGACCCCGAAATTGTCAAACATGCCCGTGACGGATCCGAGATCGAGACACTGAAAGTTACTGAAGAAAAGGAAACATCAGATAGCGGCGTCGGCTTTATCGGAGGATATGTCACCGGAATGTTCCTCTATATTTCCATGCTGCTTTATGGCACCTTGATCATGCAGAGTGTGATCGAGGAAAAAAACTCTCGCGTGATCGAATTACTTTCTTCCAGCGTAAAGCCCATGGATATACTTATCGGTAAAGTTCTGGGTGTCGGACTGGCAGGCCTGCTCCAGGTTTCTGTATGGGCAGTCATGTTCGCAATGGTAAGTTTTTTTGCATTACCTGCCATACTTATCTCACTCGGTTCTTCGGCGGCAAATATTATTTCTCCCGTGACGTTCGTCTACTTCGTTCTCTATTTCGTTTTTGGTTATTTGATGTATGCAACACTCTATGCAGGGGCAGGCGCAACGGTTGAGCAGCCAAGCGACGCACAACAGGTGTCCATGCCGATCACGCTTTTAGTTATTCTTCCGATCTTAATGATGACAAGTGTCATTCAATCGCCATCAAGCACATCGAGCGTGATATTATCGCTTATCCCTTTTTTCTCACCCATTTTAATGCTTGGGAGAATATTTAGCGAGACTCCTCCATGGTGGCAAATCGTATTATCGTTTATCTTGATGGGCGCAACATTTTTCGGAGTTCTCTGGCTTTCCGGAAAAATCTACCGCACCGGAATCCTGATGTATGGCAAAAAATATTCCTTACGAGAGATATTTAAATGGTTGAAGTATAGTTGAGAATAGCCATACCTATTATTTTTGGAAAATCCTGGAAATGCGGCCAAAAAGAGAGATTTATGTTCAAAAAATGGCTTTTTCATTTTTTCGTCTAGAAAACTGTAACTTTAGAGCTAAAAATGTATTTATATGTCGGGTAAAACAGTTGTTTGAGCCTATTTCAGGAAATTTTCACTACTTCGAATAAATTACTATATGAAACCTTATCTTACTTCTTTCATGCGAGCCACGGCATTACTGATGCTTATATGTTCGCTATCGTTTTTCACCTCTGGATCGTCATATGCACAATGCAAGTTTACGATCTCAACGGTCGATAGTACATGGTTATTCTCAGCAGCAGCCGGGTCAGTGCAAACGAGAACACTGACGATCACAAACACCTCGGATTCCACCGTCGTCATTACAGCCGGCATCGTTTCGGGTACCGGATTCGGTTTGAATCACGATCAATTCACGATCCTATCCGGCGATACTGCGAGCCTCGAGATTACCTTCGAGCCCTCTTTAGGGACAACGGCAACATTGATAACCGATATTCTGCGCATTGCAACCTCAAATAGCGATTGCCGGCACTATTTAACGTTAGCCGGTACGGTAACAGGCGCGAATAATGGCGGAGGAGATAAAGTTGTATTGCTTGACCCAAGTTCATACGTTTTCGGGCCGATCGCAGCGGGAACAGATACCTGTCATACATTTTACCTCGTCAATCATACGGGAGTGACCGTAACGATTTCCATGCTCAAACTTGTTGGAACCGATGCTTTTTCAATGGATCCTGCCTTTAATGGCGCAACCATTGATTCCGGCGGATATTATAAGTTTTCCATTTGCTTTAAAGGCAGCACTGTCAGCACACGAATCGTCGATTCGATCATTGCCCTCTGCCAATATGGCGGAGCAAGCCACAGCGTTGAAGGACAAATCCTCGGATATACTTCAACTCCTCCACCACCAGTGGTCATTGTTGCCGATCCGCATAGTTTCGATTTCGGTAACGTTCCGTTCGGAACACAGACTTGTAAAGACGTCGTCGTTACGAATAAGAGCAATTCGACGGTTGTCCTGAAGAATTGGAGCAAATGCGATAACACTGATTTTTCAGTTACACCGGCATTCACCAATTTAGATACTCTTGCAGCAGGCGCATCAATAACACTTAACGTTTGCTATAAGCCTCATGCTCAGGGAGTAAGCGGAACATGCAGTATCGCTATAGGTTATTTCGAACTCAGTCCAGTTGCCGATGGTCAGATCTCGGTTTACTTGACCGGATATTGTGCCCAAGATAGCAATAACAATCCTACGACGATCTGCCTGCACACCGAGCAAGGATCAAACAGCAGTGATCCGATCATCGTTGGAACAACGGCAACTCATACGCTCCGTCTGATCAATAACAGCAACTATGCAATTACTGTCGATAGTATTTTTATAGATGGATCAAATGCTCACATCTTCACAGTCACTACGCAGTTGCCGGTAACAGTGCCAGCTAATACTTCGAATATGACTATTTCCTATACGTTCGCTCCCACTTCCAATAATAACGGATCGAATGTGTTCACTGCTTATGCCTTGCTTATGCTTAGCGGCGATAGTCTAGGATGTGCGAGCATAAAAGGAGTACTCGTCGGGTATCTTGTCCATAGTAATATCTCGCAGGATTCGACTGTTCGTCCGTTATACCCGGATGAGCACCGTACACTTGCCATTGAAGGATCAGGTAATAATATCGGCTCGACATTTAACTTCACGAACAATCTTGGAGTAGATGTAACCGTAAGCAATATTTATCTCGATGATTATACCTACTTCTCGATCGCTTCTTATTCACCGAACCCGACGCCGTTCGTTCTGCATCCGGGTAATAATATGGAAGTGACTATTTCCTTGAATTCGAAGGATAATCTGGTACACCATGCAACACTCAAGATAGATGCCAGCCATAACTTGTTGACCCAAACGTTCGATCTGCAAGGACTCAATCAATCCGTGGCAAGCGTTTCCGCACCGCTTCCTGTCGGTGTAGAGATCAACCTCACGCCGAATCCGGCAACGAGCTATGTGAACCTCACTATGTCGGGAGTGAACTCGGCTGACGTCCAGGTCTATGACTTGCTCGGACAGCCAGTAGCTTCATCAAAGGCGAATGCTTCATGGAAATGGGATGCCTCGACAATGACGGCAGGCACTTATATCATCCGCGTCGCCGGAGTAAGCACAAATGGCGAGAACTTCGTAACTTCGAAGAGAGTCATTGTAACGAAATAACGATTTCGGATAGAGAGTTATGAAAGGCGGTTGCTTCGGCAATCGCCTTTCTTTTTTAAAGGCATCACAACTTTTCGTATACTGGCGTGTTCATATTAATACGAAAATGATGAAAATCTCGCACAGAATTCTTTACCTATTTGCGCTCGGTTTTATTATTAGCTGCAACCATTCAAGTATGCCGCCCAAGTCTCAAGCAACAACTATTACTAGTCTTCCTTCTGGCACAAACCATGTTTTATTCGGCGTCTATTTCATCGATGTAAATACAGGTTTCGTTGTCGGTGATAGCGGCACAATTCTCAAAACAATTAATTCCGGATCCACGTGGTCATCAGTTTCCTACCCCACAAATTACGCCCTTACTGGTGTCTATTTCTTAAATATTGATACAGGTTTCGTATGCGGAGACGGTTTATTACTGAAAACTACTAATTCTGGGAATTCCTGGACAAAAGTAGATTCTTTTTTTGCGGTTGCAAAGACAATTCAGTTTTTTGGTTTACAAAATGGAGTAATAATAGGGACTATGGGCGGAAATAATTCTCATGTCCCATACGTAATGAAGACAACAAATAGTGCTAGCTCATGGTACTCTATAGCGCCATCATTAGGTAATGGCAGAATTTGTATTTCGGATTGCGGATCGTTCTATGATGCTTCCAACGGATTTCTTGGCATGGCAGGAACACCTTTAAACATTTCCTCAGCGTACAGAACAACAAATGGAGGAATAAGCTGGGATTCAGTTTATAATACTAGCTTAGGAGTTACTGGCATACATTGCGTTTCATCATCGGTTGTATATATGTGTAGCGATTCAGGTTTAATAGTCAAATCGACAGATTTCGGAACATCATGGCTGACTCAATCTTCCGGAACCTCGCAAAGGTTATATGCTATTTTCTTTGCTTCAACGTCAATCGGGTATACAATTGGTGCAAATGGCACGATCATATCAACTTCCAATGGTGGCACAAATTGGTCTAGTCTTACGAGCGGAACAACAGAGTTTTTATCCGCCCTTTATTTTCCTACTACAACTGTTGGCTTTATTGTCGGGACTAAAGGAACAATCTTGAAAGTAACAAGTTGAGTACTTAATTATCGGCAAGTAATACCCAGCAAAAAACTTGCGATCATTCTCGCGGCTAATTTCGTCGTTCGTTGATCGAGATCAAAGAGAGGATTGACTTCGGCAATATCGAGCATCCGGGTTGTCGGGTGTAATCCGGCATGATAACAAATATGGAGGGCGTCTTCAGCCCGAAATCCTACCGGAGATGGAGCAGATGATCCCGGTGCATCACCTGAGCGGATGGAATCTATATCGAAAGAGATATAGGTATACAGTTCTTTAGAAAGTAGACCGCCAAATTCAAGACTTACATGTTTTCCGTAGAGATCATCGTGGAAAACAACTGCTGCACTTTGATCTTTTATCCATTGCAGATGACTATTTGCAAAAGAGAATTGCTGAATGCCAAATTCAGTAAAATTTTTTCCTGGGAGAATATTTTCTTCTATAAGCAACCGGAAACTTGAGCCCGAGTGATGCAAGCCATTTTTCTTTTCCCGAACATCGAGATGTGCATCGATATTGACTAAAGAAAAGTCTTTTGTGCCGATTCCCTGATGAAAGCCTGAAGCAAGAGGGTAGGTAATATCGTGTCCTCCGCCGAGAGCAATAACGATCTTGTCTTCTTTGATAAAATTGGAAACAGCATCCTTGGCTTTGGAATGGATCTCTTCGAGGGAATTGCCGGTAACATTTCCGAAGTCAGTAATTTTTATTTTGGTGATCGAACCGTTAGATGAATCCGGAGTTAGTTTTGCAAGTTGCTTTCGTATCTCATCGGGAGCCTGTGCAGCACCTATTCTTCCGCCGTTACGCTTTATTCCTTCATCGGTAGGAACACCGATAAGAATAACATCGGCCAATTCGAAGTTCTTCTCAGAATATGGAAGAATGATATCGCCTATGCGGGGATCAGGAAGATTACTCATAGCGCAGTGCTTCGACGGGATCCATTTTTGCTGCCTTTAACGCCGGGTAATATCCGAAAAATATTCCGATAAAAGCGGCTGCGGCAAATGACAATCCTGTCGCAACAGGCGAGATAAAAAGCGTCCAGCCGTTACTCTTGGAAATGAACCAGCTCATTCCCATACCGAGGAGGATCCCAATTACGCCACCGATGATCGAGAGTGCCATCGCTTCAGTAAGGAATTGCGTCATGATATCCATCCGTTTTGCTCCAAGGGATTTACGAACGCCTATTTCGCGAGTCCGTTCTGTAACAGTAACAAGCATAATATTCATGATACCAATACCACCTACAAGCAATGAAATAATTGCTGCATTAGATAACAGACTTGTTAAGGTATTAGCATTCTGTGTTGCGGCTGCAGCTAGTTCAACCTGAGAGCGTACCTGAAAATCATTATCGTCGCTCGGCAGAAGTTTATGGGTTTGCCTCAACGTTTGAGTAATATCCTGAACAGCAGCATCATTAAGGCTTTCGCTGGCCGCACTGGCAATAATGACATTGAGCCACGTGATACCCATCATTTTTTTCATGACGGTGTAGAGTGGGGCAAGAATGATATCGTCCTGATCGACGCCGAAAGAATTAGTACCCTTTTCTTCGAGAACGCCGATAACGGAAAAGGGCATGTGTTTTATCCTGATCGTTGCGCCAACAGGATCGCGCCCATCGGGAAAAAGCTGAAGCGCAACTGTTTTCCCAAGAATGCAGACTTTACGCGCCGCTCGAACATCTCCATTCGTAATATTTGAACCGCTTACTATTTTCCAATTTTTTACTACAACATAATCTGGGCTCGTCCCATTGACCCGGGTTGACCAATTAGAATTTGTCGCTACGATCTGGGCCTGAACTCCAACTATGGGTGCGACCGCGGAAATGGTCGGTAATTTTCTCATCGCTTCGACATCGGCTTCGGTCAAATGGTTTGATCCGCCGGTTCCACTGGATACTCCGCCCGTGAATGTAGCACCGGGAAAGATAGTCAGAAGATTCGTACCAAGTGTTCCTATCTGATCGGTCACGGCTTTTTTTGCGCCCTGCCCTATCGCCGTCATAGTGATCACTGCGGCAACGCCGATAATAATACCGAGCATGGTAAGCGTTGCCCTCACCTTATTATTATTAAGGGATTCGAACGCCATCATAAAGCTCGAAAAGAAATTTCTCAGCATAGATTATTTTCGTGCAGGAGCAGTTGCGCCACCACCAGGTCTCGGAGCAGTACCGAATGGATTCGTGCCCGGAGCATTTGCAGCAGGACCCTTGCTTGGCATCACGATACCAACGGCAATACTATCGCCGGGATTGAGTCCCGGTACACTCGATAGCACTTCCGTTAACATTCCATCGCTTATCCCTGTCTTGATCTGTATAGGCTCGAGTTCAGGTACATCGCCGGGCTTGACCTGCTTGCTCGATCTTCTATATATAATAGCAGTGTTTGACTGAATTCGGGGCCTTCCAACGATTGAAGAATCCTTTTTACCCTGACTAGAATCGCGATTTGCCATCCGGCCAGTCGGTTGTATCGCCGTATTATCCATATTCGGAGGAGTAAAGCGGGTAGCAGCAGTAGGTACACGTATCACATCCTGAACAGAGGCATTGACGATCGTCACCGTTGCCGTCATACCTGGAAAAAGTTTTTCTTCTTTATTTTGCGCACTGATGACGACGGTATAGGTAACAACATTCTGCTGAATCACAGGATTTAGCCTGACCATTTTCACCGTCCCATGAAACTTCTCGCCGGGAAATGCATCAACGGTGAAAGTAACATCTTCACCTTGTTTGACCTGCCCGATATCCGCTTCGTCAACGTTAGCATCGACTTCCATCTCTGTGAGATCTTCGGCAATAATAAAAAGGACCGGTGCGCTTAGCGATGCCGCAACTGTCTGACCGACATCCACACTGCGTTGCGTTACAATACCGGAAATCGGCGCATGGATCTTGGTATAGCTCAAATTAACATTCGCCTGATCGAGCGAGGCTTTTAATTGCTGAACCGTTGCCTTTGCATCAGCCAGGGCTGTTTCCGTTATGTCATAATCGGATTGAGCGATGAGGTTTTGAGTAAACAATTTCTTATTACGCTCTTCATTACGCCCGGCAATTTGCTGGTCGGAAACTGCTTTCGCATAGTTCGCTTCGGCGGATTTTACTGCCGCCTCGTAGAATGTCGGATCAAGTTCTGCAACTAAATCTCCTTTTTTGACACGGGTATTGAAATCGGCGTGAAGCGCTTTGATCGTACCGGAAACCTGAGAACCAACCTGCACTGTAGTCGTTGCCTGCAAAGTACCTGTTGCACTGACGGACTTTACAATATCACCTTTATCCATTACGGCAAAACGAATAAAAGGGATCTGTGAGGCTTCACCCCGGAAAAAGAAATACCATACCCCAAGACCGGCAACGGCTGCAATAATTGCAATAGTGATCCAATTTTTAACCCTTTTCTTACGTTTTTTTTGAATGATCAAAGCAGTTTGTTTTGAATCAGGCGCAGGCTTTCCCATAGTTTTTTGCTGTAATCCGTCTCCGCCATTCGGTGAGGTCATTTTTGGAGTATCGGTTTTTGCTGATATCTCCTTCGGAGCAGTAGTATCCATAGATGAGAAAACTATTAAATGTCAGGTGAAACTCTGTCTGGCTAATTGCCAAACTAAACGAATATTTGATAGAGATGTTTCCTCGCCGAAAGTGAACATTAGTTCATAATTCTCAAGAGCTCCAGTGCGGCTTTATGGCCATTCCGCACTGCTCCTTCAATGGTCATCGGTAATCCATTTTGTACCAGATCGCCGGCAAGAAATATATTATGAAGAGGAGTTCTAACTTTCGGGCGATGCAATTGCAGATCTGCGTCAAGAAGGGGGGTAGCGCGCTTTTCTTTAACGATCACCGACCGAAGTAGTTTTGCATCGCTTTGAGGAAACGATCTTTTTATATCATTCCAAAATAGTTGTGTTATTTCGTCGTTATTTTTTTCTATGATATCTGAAGCAGCGCTTTTCGTGCATGCGATAAGTTCTGAGGCGTAATGCGTTGGCTTTGTAAAGCACCATTCAAGCTTTGTCCCGATAAATCCGCAGATCGGTTTATCGATGATCTTCTTATCTACCCAAAAGTATGCATTGGCAATTGGTGAATATGTTACAGAGGGAATCGTCTGCCGGATTTCTTCAGGGAAAAAAGCTATATCGTGATAGCTTCCTGCAAAGATCAATGCATCAAATACTTCCCTTTTTCCATTTGCTTCGAGATAGATAAGATTATTACCCGAGGCAACGGAATTGATTTGCTGTCCGTATCGTATTTCGCAGCCACGATCCTCCAAAAAATGTATAGCCGGATGTATGAGAAGATCAGATAAACCTACTTTCGGAAAAAGCAGCGAACTATATTCTCTGTTCTGCAGAAATGCAAGCCGCATAATATGTAAAAAAACCTGCGCACTGGCTTTTTCCGGCGGCAGATTAAGTGTCCCGATAACAATTGGCGCCCATAATTTTTTTATTAACGTTACCGGCTGATGGGCAAAACGAAAAAGATCGGCGCAGGAAAAGTGAACCGAATGCCTGTCATATCGGAACATCATGATCCCTAATCCGAATCTTGCGGCTGCAAGCTTTTCGTAAGTATGCAAAAGGTCTGATCGCAAAAGGCCGATCAAGAGATTCGCAGGAGTAGGAACATAGCGCGGAAGCTTCAAAGTACTTATACGATTCTCCTCAGGGAACGCAAAAGGGATCTCGAGAGAATTTTGCCGCATGAGCAAATGTTCCGAACCGATCGTACGAAGATATTCCAGCGTTGACGTATAGCAGCCCATCAGCAAGTGCTGGCCGTTATCGAGAGTATCGCCGGTTTCGGCATCAATAAACGAGCGGGTGCGTCCCCCGGCTTCACGCCGGGCCTCAAAAACAGTGACTGCAACCGGTCGTTCGGAATCTGAGGCAGCAAGTTTCACTGCAGCGGCAAGTCCGCTCGTGCCTGCCCCTAGTATAGCGACCCGATATGGATTAGACAACATGACAAAAAATTATGAAGAAACATACAACCAAAGTTTCTCCGAAACGCTTCCTTGATTTACTTGACGGTAAACCAACTAAAAATATGCCCTCATTTTACGAAAAAGTATATGCGGTCGTGCGGAAAATACCAAAAGGGAAAGTAACGACCTATGGTGCGATCGCCGAAACCATAGGGATGAAAAGCTCGTCGAGATTGGTCGGACAAGCATTGCGTTCGATGCCGCCCGATTCAGATATCCCTGCCCAGCGGGTAATTAATCATGCAGGCTTGCTGACCGGTGCACATCAATTCGGCGGCTACGAACGAATGCGTTGGTTGTTAGAGCGAGAGGGAGTAACCTTCAAGAATGATGCAGTAAATATGGAGAAGCATTTCTGGATGCCTCGCGCTAAGGGGTCGAGGTCGCTGCCATGAGCTTAATATACCGTGGATACATCCGGATATTATCGAAATCCGGATCGGACCTGGTCTCCTGGAGTTTTCCCGGTGCAAACGAGCGAAGTTTTTCGAGAACGTCCATGGCTTTCTCTGCCTCCCCTTGCCGTGAAAAATTACATGCCGCGTTGAAAAATAGACGCGTTGCGGTTGGATAGATCCGCATAAGCGAATCATAAAGATGCCCGGATATTGCCATATCCCCTGAAACATCAAGAGCAATGCAATATGTCGTTGCAAGATCCATGCTATCAGGATGCGCTCTCAGTTTCTTTGAAGCAATTGCTGCTCCTGCCCTGCCAAATTCATGTGCTAATCCGCTTTCCTTCAGACGGTCGGCAACGATTCCGGCATTGATATAGTAGCTTTCAATGCTGGAGTCAGCCTTGATCGCTTTTTGATAATAATAAAGAGAACGAATATTATCATTACCGATAAGTGCCTTCGCTAGAGCAGCATTTGCAGCTGCGTTCTCCGGATGATCATGGACATTCTTTTCTAATACCTGCAGTTCCTGCTCACTACCGGAGATATCCCGGAGACAATCAAAAACGTCTTCACAGACTCTCTCACGAGTGTCAAATAATTCTCTGATATTCCCACGATAGAATTGCTCCCACATCTCACCACCCTTTTTGAGATCGAAAATCCGCACGGAAACAAAATCAACATCGCTGTGCTTTCGGACAAACCCCTCGACAATATAGCGTGCTTTCAACTCCCTGGCGATCGCTAATGCATTCAAGCGGGAATCCCTATAGGCAGCAGAAATCGTCGGACCCGCAGAGTTCAGCGTCGTAAGAGTAGAAAGACGTTTCAAAATGGCATCCGAAAAAACGTCAAGATTATGTATGCTATCTTGATCCAGATTCATCGTCACAAAAGGAAGAACGATCACAGAGTTACTCGTTATTTCTTTCTCCGATGAATTCCTGCTCATCAATAAAAATATGCCGGCAAGAATTATTACCAGCACGCTCCCGAGCATTACTCTTTGACGGATTCTTTGCTTTCGTGTTTTTCTGTGCTTGTGAACTTCCTGCGGTTCATCTGATTTTGCAGCCTGCTTGGCGATTGCATGAAGGATCGCTTCTTCATTATGATAATTTGTACGCTGTATTCCCGCAAGTGCATATTCGAGACGCCCTGGAAGAACCACTGTGCCGATCTCTATCGGAAGAATAATTTTGCCATTCTCAGCAGCCAGACCGATCTCTTTGGCAACATTCGGTGACGAAACGGACGATTCGGAAAGCAGTGCGAGAAATATATCGCAGCTTTTAATATTTTGTACGATCTCGTCGGACCATATCGAAGCGCCCGGAATGGCCTCCTGATCGATCCATACGTTATATCCTTCCCGGCGAAGCATTTGCAGCAAACCAAGAGCCTGCCTCTGATCCTCGCGGGAGTAACTTATAAAAATACCCAGACTCATAAGTGAAGATTAAACACCAAGGAAGAAGCTTTTTGTTCAATACTAATGATAAAGTTAATTATAAGGCGTCTCCTAATACAACTAAAGAGATTGGATCCAATTACGGGCATCAGCAATTGTTTCCTCGGTTAGTCCGTGTCCGATTTCATACTCTTTTGCCAATATTGTTGCACCGGTATGCTCCAAAATACTCTGCGCATTATGCATAGCCCGAATAGGTATCATATCGTCAAATTTTCCATGAGAAAGAAAGAACGGAACGCCTGAGAGATCTTTCTGTAAAAGTGATTCACGAACATCATCGGGGATATATCCCGATAAGGCAATAACTCCTTTAATCACCAATCCTACCTTTGAAAAATCATACCGACCAAGCAATGCATAACACAAAGCAGCTCCTTGACTGAATCCTAGTAGATAAACATGGTTCGAATCTCCGCTCTCTTTTCGAATTATCTCTGGGATTTCCTTAATTAGTAATTGTTCACTTTCAATTCGTGTCTTATGATCGCCCCGCAGTCCTTCCGGTGTTTGTTCAAGATGATACCAGGCATACCCACCCCAGCCGAGTTCGATAGGCGCTTGAATGCTGATAGCTAAAAAGGATGGATCGAGTTGAGAAGCAATAGGCAATAGATCATTTTCATCCGCACCATAACCGTGCAATATGATCAGGACAGGCGGCGAAGTTTCAGATGTTACTCTGGGCGTAAGAGTTTCGTACTGCACGGTGAGTTAATCATCTGTGACCTTAGCAGTAACCGGATTTTTCAGACCTGAATATTTCGTCAGCGTAACATCGATCGAACCGACGATAACTTTTGTCGAAACCTTGACCGGCATCTTATTCGCATCGTTTGTGAGCCACACTCTGATCGAACCTTCATTCTTGAACAGACCCCCTTCGACCACCATCGGCTCGACTACGATGCAGTCGAATGTTCCCGCTCCGACCTCGACCTTCTGCCTGCCCAGGACCATCACATCGAGCGGATGAGTTTTCCCGTCGTAAAAGTTTTCGAGGCTGATCTTATCGCCTTTACGATACTGCGTAAGATCGAGAGTCCTGACATAATAAAATGCGCTCAGAATATCATGGACATATTGCGGAATTTTGTATTTCGTACCATCATCCGTTTCAGCTGTGAGTTCGTCCTGATCGAAGAATGCCTCGTAGTCTCTGCTATAATGACCTTCCCGCACATGCTGCTCGAAACGGTGCGGGAAAATCCCATCGACATCGACGAACGAAGAATATTTGTCGCGAACCTTAAAAATATTATCGAACTCATCCGTACTCACTGCGTAGGTATTGATCTCGTAAGATTTTTTGCCTGCTACATATTTATATCCGGGAATAACCATTACCGCATGGCCGGCAGTAACAAATCCATAATTAATATCGAAGACAAGACGCTCGCCGACATCAAATGCGCCATTCGGCAAACTGCGCGTCGCTTTTACCGGATGCGCAGAGGTCTGCCCGATGCCGGATACGGCGCTGAGAAACGAAATAAGTGGGATAAGAATGTAGTTTCGTAACAACATTATCAAATAGTTAAACCGGCAATTGCTTCTTCAACCTGAGTGGCTGTTATTTTATTAATACAAATACAATCTTTGCACTCCGGACATTCTTTTTTAGGCAGATGCAAAGGGGAAAGATTTACTGCACGTTTTCCTCGGAATCCCCAGCGTTCTTTCGAAAGTGCGGTGACTCCCGGGAAAAGCCCGATCACCGGAACGCCAAGCGCCGCGGCAATATGCCCAGGTCCCGTACTGCCCGAAATGACGATCCGTGCCGAAGCAAGAACAGAAGCAAGTTCTAAGAGCTTGCTTTCCGTATGTATATGAACATCCGCTCCCGTATGTTTCATTCGCTCTGAAACCCGCAATAAATATTCTGTATCCGAAGGTAAGCCGGTAAGGATAATAGGATAAGAGTATTTCTGAGTTAGCTTCTGCCCGAGTTCTACAAAATGATCTTCATCCCAGTGCGGTGCAGAGCCGCCGGTCGGAATATGAAAGACCATATAATCATTAATTGTAATCGGATTTTTTGGCAGCTTATTTTTATCTAATTGTGGCAGAGGCGTTTTCTCTGCATTGATTCCAATTGCCGCCAGCATTCGGGTATTAAACTCGGCTTCATTCCGCTCGGCAGTTTTCCTGTGCTCAAAGATCTTCTTATTATATAGAAATGAGAACCAAAAATATGCCCGGCCAACACGTATCGGAATACCCGCTATAAATGAAGCAATAGTAAGTTTCAATTTATGCCCAAATACAAATAGTGCATCCGG
>Ga0207152_1012_pt1 | contig 40159 bp, 32 predicted proteins | sample Alteio_BWMinHeat_30_FD_153590 | JGI IMG/M metagenome (GOLD analysis project Ga0207152, IMG submission 153590) | Enriched cells from forest soil in Barre Woods Harvard Forest LTER site, Petersham, Massachusetts, United States -... | ecosystem: Environmental > Terrestrial > Soil > Temperate forest >... | reverse complement strand
TTATATCGATCTAAAAAGCAAGATTTCATATAGTGAAACATCAACAAAGAAAGAAAAAATCATAGGATATACTAACTATAGTTGGCAAGTAAAAAATCCAATCAACAATTATGACATTACTTTTTACTTGGGAGACTATGTACATTGGCATGACACTCTGATGGGTGAGCATGGTAAGCTGGACCTGGATTTTTATGCATTGAGATATAATGAAGCAAAAGCAAGGGAACAATTTAAGATCGTAAAACCCATGCTCCATTGCTTTGAATACTGGATGGGGCCCTACCCTTTTTATGAAGACGGATATAAACTGGTAGAAGCTCCCTACCTGGGCATGGAACACCAAAGTGCTGTGGCCTATGGCAACGATTACAAAATGGGCTACAGAGGTATGGACAGAAGCGGCTCGGGAGTTGGCTTGCTATTTGATTTTATCATAGTACATGAGAGTGGGCACGAATGGTTTGGCAATAATGTAACGGCATCTGATATTGCTGACAACTGGATACATGAGGGCATTACCACTTATTCTGAAACCTTGCTGGCAGAATGCCAGTTCGGAAAAGAAAAAGCATTTGAATATTGCCGGGGCGAATGGCGCAATATCCGCAACGATAAGCCAGTAATAGGCGACTATGGTGTAAACAGTGAAGGATCGAACGATATGTATGATAAGGGATCTGCTGTGATACATATGATACGGATGATGATGAACGATGATGAAAAGTTCAGGGGATTATTAAGGGGCATTAATAGTACCTGGTATCATAAAATAGTAACCAGCAAGGAATTGGAAAAATATATAAGCGACTACACAGGATTAACCCTGAAAGCATTTTTTAACCAATACCTGCGCAGCACCCAAATACCTGAGCTGGAATACTATATAAAGCATGGCAAATTGCATTATCACTTTAATAATGTAGTAGCCGGTTTTAGCCTGCCAATAGAGGCATCCGACGGTGATAAAACAGTACAAATAAAACCCACAGCCGAATGGCAACATACCCGCTGGAAGGGCGGTTTTAATGTATCATTCTCAAAAGACTTCCTCATAAAATTGAAATCATAACAAGTTATCCACAGGGGGTATATTGTTTTTTCGGGCTGACAAGGGTTTTTATTAGGTTTGTAGCCTGCCATGGCCAAAGTAGCGACTGAAACTCCGTTAATGAAACAACACAAGGATATTAAAGCAAAATATCCCGATGCTGTTTTATTATTTCGAGTAGGTGATTTTTACGAAACATTTAGTGAGGATGCACATATTGCATCAAGGGTGCTGGGTATTACACTTACCAAGCGTTCTAACGGCGCTGCCTCTTCGGTAGACCTTGCCGGTTTTCCGCATCATGCATTAGAGACCTATTTACATAAGTTAGTAAAGGCTGGTTATCGTGTAGCTATTTGCGACCAGTTGGAAGATCCGAAATCTGTAAAAGGCATTGTGAAGCGCGGTGTAACAGAACTGGTAACACCGGGTGTGGCCACCAGTGATAAACTACTGGAACATAAGACCAATAATTTCTTAGCTGCACTATATTTAGGCGAGCCTCTGTGTGGTATCGCATTTATAGACATTAGCACAGGCGAATTTTATGCGGCGCAGGGCAATGTGGAGTATATGGATAAATTGCTACAGAGCTTTCAGCCATCAGAGCTATTATTGTCAAAGTCGCAACAAAAACGTTTTAAGGAACAATTTGATACAAAGGTCTATACTTTTCAGTTGGATGAGTGGGTGTTTCAACAGCAGTATGGTTATGATACGCTGACAAAGCATTTTCAAACACAATCACTGAAAGGATATGGTATAGAAGATATGAATGCAGCTACCATAGCAGCGGGTGCAGCTATGCATTACCTGAAAGATACGGAACACCCCAACCTGCAACATATCAATGCCATACAGCGTATCGTAGCAGACGAGTTTTTGTGGATGGACCGATTCACGATTCGTAACCTTGAATTAGTACATAGCAGTGATGATAAGGGCACTTGTTTATTGCAAGCCATAGACCATACGCATACACCCATGGGTGCAAGGTTGTTGAAGCGATGGATGATATTCCCTCTCGCAGATATTAGCAGGATAGAACAGCGATTGAATTTAGTTAGCCATTTTATTTTAGAGCAAGACCTGAATCACGCGTTGGTAACCCTGGTAAAACAAACAGGTGATATAGAAAGGTTGGTAGGAAAGATACCGTTGCGCAAGATAAATCCCAGGGAAGTATTACAACTGGCACGTAGCCTGCACCATATAGAGCAAATGCGGGCACTGTGCATTGAATCGAAAGAAGAATCGTTAAAAAGACTAGCAGAGGCCTTACAACCTATACCTGAATTGCAGCAACAAATAAAAAGCTCGCTGGTAGATGATGCCCCGGTACAGGTAAATAAAGGAGGCGTGATTCGAGAAGGTGTGAATGAAGAACTGGACCACCTGCGTATGATATCGCGCAATGGTAAAGATTACCTGTTACAGATACAGCAAAAAGAAGCGCAACGCACCAATATCGGCTCACTGAAAATAGCCTACAACAATGTGTTTGGTTATTACCTGGAAGTAACACATTCGCATAAAGACAAAGTACCTGCTGACTGGATACGTAAGCAAACATTAGCTAATGCTGAACGTTATATAACACTGGAACTGAAAGAATATGAAGAGCAGATATTGGGTGCAGAAGAAAAGATACTGGCTATAGAAACAACCCTGTATCAAAAACTACTTACGAGCATTGAGCCCTATATAGCGCCCATGCAATCGAATGCGCATATCGTAGCGCAAATAGATTGCCTGCTTTGCTTTGCCAATAATGCGAAGCAATACCAGTATCATCGCCCCAAAGTGGTGCGGGAACCAGTATTAGAAATAAAACAAGGTAGACACCCTGTAATAGAACAACAATTACCACCCGGGGAAACTTATATAGCTAATGATACTGAACTGGATAAAGAGAACCAGCAGGTGATCATACTTACCGGGCCCAACATGAGTGGTAAGTCTGCCCTGCTGAGACAAACTGCTATCATAACCTTGATGGCACATATGGGTAGTTTTGTGCCAGCTGATAGTGCGCATATAGGATTGACCGACAAAATATTTACGCGCGTTGGTGCATCTGATAACCTGAGTGGTGGTGAAAGTACCTTTATGGTAGAGATGAATGAGACTGCAAGCATTATTAATAACATCAGCGAGCGTAGCCTGGTATTGCTGGATGAGATAGGGCGTGGTACCAGCACTTATGATGGTATATCAATTGCATGGTCGATAGTAGAATATTTGCATAATAGTCCGAGCAAACCAAAAACACTTTTTGCTACACACTACCATGAACTGAACGAATTGGAACACCAGTTGCCAAGAGTAAAGAATTACCATATCACACATAAAGAAACAGGTAACAAGGTCATCTTCCTGCGCAAGCTGGCACCGGGTGGCAGCCGGCATAGCTTTGGTATACAGGTAGCAAGAATGGCAGGCATGCCATCAACGCTTTTAGAACGAGCTAATGAGATACTGCACCTGTTGGAAGAGAAACACGGCAGTGCAGGCGAAACTATGCAGCAGGTAAAAAAGATACCCAAAGCCAACAATATCCAGTTAAATATCTTTGAAGGTGTAACAGAAGATATCAGGCGCATACAACAACTATTAACAGAAACAGATATCAATACATTAACCCCCGTAGAAGCACTCATGAAGCTAAATGAGTTGAAGAAGGTAGCAGAACAATACCAATAGCATGTGGTAAGTTATCTATATTGGCCATTATAAATATTCTCGTTTGGGAAAAATATCAAAATCTATATCCGCCACACCTGCCGGGGTTGTTATTCTGAATCTGTTCAGCCGCTTTAGCTCGAAAAAAATACCTCAGCGTGCTTATACCGAAGCAGAGAAGAAAAAACCTTTTGATACTATTATAGTACCCGGTGTGCCCTTCATTCCTGATAAATGGGACTCGGTGATGAAAGCCAGGGTGCTCTGGTCTTATAATTTGTACAAGAAGGGCTTTGCTAAAAACATTATTTATTCTGGCGGAGCAGTTTATACACCTTATATAGAGGCAATAATCATGGCCAAATATGCAGCAGCATTAGGCATACCAAAAGAGCATATCATTTGCGAGTGCCGGGCAAAACATAGCACGGAGAATGTTTATTATTCTTACCAGCTTGCTAAAAAAAGTGGGTTTAAGTCAATTGCGCTTGCCACAGATCCTTTTCAATCTTATTTTCTTCGTGGCTTTATTCGCAGACATTATAAAACCGATATTTATCATTTACCAATAGTGGTAGATCTGTTGAAGGAATATGAACAGCTTGACCCGGCGATAGATACATCATTTGCACAGGTAAACAGTATTGAACCAGACCCATTTTGGAAAAGAATAAAAGGCACGCTTGGCCTGAATATTAACTGGGGAAATTCATAATTTTTTATAATCGCATAGATTTTTTGTAATTTCATAAAAAATAGGTACCATGGAAAAGAAAGATGAAAAAGAGCAGTATCCCGGTTATCCGCAATATCCTGCTAACGAAGACATCACAAAAAATGAAAAGAATACAGGTGATGATCTATTAAATGAAGAAGAACTGTTAGGTGGGAATGATTTGGACGTGCCGGGTAGTGAACTGGATGATGCCGATGAAATAATTGGTGAAGAAGACGAAGAGAATAATTACTATAGCCTTGGTGGTGATAACCACGACGCACTGGAAGAAGATAATGGATAAAGCCCTCTTACACCTTACACCTCACACCTTATGCCTTACACCTTATGCCTTATGCCTATGCGGCTATGTTTAGCCCCGTATAAAAAATAGATCACTAAACCCACAACCAGCCATATAAGAAACCGTTCCCAATTGGTCGTACCGGATTCTGATAAAAGATAAGTACAACATAAAAATCCCATTACAGGAATGATGGATAAGCTACGAGAATAAGAGAGCAGTGCTGTAACGAAGAACACAATACCAAAACCAATAAAAGGAACCTTTTCCGGTAAAGTAATAAACACCATGGGGCCTATCTTTTCGTAAAAGGTAGCGTATCCTTTAAAACCACCGGGATAATATTTCTCAAATAATATCACAGATGCGATAAACATTGCGGGTACTATCCATTTTGCATTCAGGTATGGCGTTTTGAATTTGCTGACAGGCACAGTGGTATTGCCTTTTCTTCGCAGGTCCTGCAGACGCAGGATACCGCCACATACCAATACAAAAGCAAATAATGTTCCTACACTGGTCAGGTCTACGACCACCTTCAGGTTTAGGAATAAAGCTGGTATACCCACTACAAGCCCTGTTAGAACTGTGGAAAAAGAAGGTGTTTTAAACCGCGGATGTATCCGGGCAAATATAGGTGGCAGCAATCCATCACGGCTCATGCTCATCCATATACGTGGCTGGCCTAACTGAAATACAAGTAACACACTTGCTGTTGCTATCACCGCACTGATGGCTACTACGCCGGCTATTTTATCCGCAATGGCACTATGAATATTATTAAATACAAAAGCCAACGGGTCTCCTACATTCAGATTGGTATAGGGTGTCATACCGGTAAGCACTAAAGCAATGGCTATGTAAACAACAGTGCAGATAATTAAAGAGTTGAACATGGCCTTTGGCAGGTCGCGTTGGGGGTTTTTACATTCTTCGGCCGTAGTAGATATCGCATCAAAGCCTATATAGGCAAAAAATACAGCAGATGTACCTTTCAATACACCACTTATACCATTAGGCAATACAGGATGCCAGTTGGCAGGCTGTACATAAAAAGCCCCAGCAACTAATACCAATAAGATGATAACCATTTTCAGTATCACCATAGCATTTGTCGATCGCTTCGATTCTTTAATACCAATATAAATGATGGTAGTAATGATAGCTGTAATTAAAAAAGCGGGTACATCGCAAATGAATTTAAAATTTCCGATAGAAGGTGCTGTAAGCCATGCAGCTTTTGCATCTGGTGTAGCCATTGCCTGTGCCGTCCAATAATCCATTGTTAAATAATCCGGGATATGGATACCAAAGCCATTTAATAAAGAAGTGAAATAATCGCTCCACGATATAGCTACCGCAATATTACCAATGGCATATTCCATTAGCAGGTCCCAACCGATGATCCACGCTATGATCTCTCCAAAAGCAACATAAGAATAAGTATACGCACTACCGGATACAGGCACCATGCTGGCAAACTCTGCATAACAAACTGCAGAAAAGCCACAGGCAATAGATACAAATATAAATAACAGCACTATGCCCGGCCCTCCATCAAAGCTGGCAGTCCCAATAGTAGAAAAGATGCCCGCCCCTACAATAGCAGCAATACCCATAAAGGTAAGGTCACGAACCCCCAGTGTTCTGTTCATAGCACCGGGTTTATGCTCGTCAGCCAGGCCTGACACTACTTCCTGTGTTATATCATCTACTGATTTCCGCCGAAATAGATCCTGCTTCATGATTGAAAATGATTCTAAATATAAATACAAGAGCGGTAAAAGAAGATACTTTTTTATTTTTGATGTTCAACTCATAGATATGAACAAACAAATACAGGAATTCAACGAATACAGGGGTAAAATGAATGAGGTCATCCTGGGCAAAAAAAATAAGGTTATCAACCGCTTATACAACCTGGATACGAATACGTATATGGCCGGAGCTTTAAATACCCAAACCAAAGAAATGCTGGGCCTGGTAGCCAGTATGGTATTACGTTGTGATGATTGTATCAAATACCATTTGGGCAAATGTCATGAGGAAGGTATTACAACCGAACAGGTATACGAAGTATTTGCAGTCGCTAATATAGTGGGGGGCACTATTGTGATACCACATACACGCAGGGCAGCAGAATATTGGGAAGCACTGCTTGAAGCTTAGGCCGTAACTTCTTTTTTTGCTTTATAATTTGCCACTACTTCTTTGTACAGTTCTTCATAAATAGGTATGATATGCTTTGTTTCAAATCGCTTGGCCTGATGCAGGGCATTCTTTTTAAATTGAGCCAGTTTATGATCGTCCTGTAGTAAGCTAATTGCATTGGCAGCCATATCCTCTACATCCCCTACATTGCTCAGGTAGCCTGTTTCGCCATTGATATTTATTTCCGGCAATCCACCCGAATTGGTAGATATGACCGGTACAGCACATGCCATAGCCTCCAGTGCAGCCAAACCAAAACTTTCTGTTTCTGATGGCAATAAGAACAGGTCAGATATACTGAATATCTCATCTACCTCATCCTGTTTACCTAAAAAGCGTATATCATTATAGATACACATGGTGCGTGCCATTTCTTCAGCTTTTTGCCTGTCCGGCCCATCACCTATCATCAGTAATTTAGAAGGGATTGACTGGTGTACTTTTTCAAATATGCGCACCACATCCTCTATCCGCTTCACCTTTCTAAAGTTAGATACATGCATGAGTATCTTCTCTCCTTTAGGTGCCAGCATTTGCTTAAAATGCTCTTTGTTACTCTTGTAAAAACGGCTTATATCTACAAAGTTGGGAATGACCTGTATCTCTTTTTCTATCTGGAACGTCTTGTATGTCTCCTCCCTCAGGCTGTTCGATACAGCCGTTACTGCATCCGACTCATTTATAGAAAAAGCTACAACCGGCGAATACATAGGGTCGCGACCAACCAGTGTTATATCAGTACCGTGTAGTGTAGTAATAAATGGAATATACAATCCCTGCTTTTTCAATATCTCGCGGGCCAGGAAAGCTGCTGAGGCATGCGGTAAAGCATAATGCACATGCAGCAGATCAAGTTTATTGTTGATAATAACATTTACCATCGTACTGGCAAGAGCGCTTTCATAAGGAGGGTATTCAAACAAAGGATAGGTAGGTACTGATACCTCGTGATAATAGATATTAGGGTCGAAATTTAACCTCACGGGTTGCTGGTAAGTAATAAAATGTACCTCGTAACCCTTTTGAGAAAGCGTCATGCCTAATTCTGTAGCCAGTACCCCGCTACCACCAAATGTTGGGTAGCAAACTATTCCTATTTTCACAGCGTATATATTAGTTAAGTTTTGCGTTTGATATCAGGTAAGCACTCACCAGCTTTGAGTCATCATCATTCAGCTTTGCTTTATGTGTCATAGAAGGTAATACTTTTTCCCATTTCGCTACAGAAAACTCACTTGCTTCGTGATAGGAGTGGCATTTATTACAGCTATTCAGGCTGATTGTTTTGCCGTGATCCATTTGCTCCTGGGTATATTTTTGCTTTATTGCTGCCACCTCGTCAGCTGGTGCTTTCGTACTGCTTGCCATGCTGGCTGGGGTCTTAGGTGCGCATTGTGCGAATAGTAAGCCTGTTGCGGCTAAAATAGAAATAGTTATTATTTTCTTCATGGATGTTGTTTTCGCATGCAAAAATACGGACTTATAATTGTCTGAACTATTCGTAAAATTTATAGCACAGGTTATTATATTTATAGCATGAAAATCCGTCATCTCTTATTACTACTATTTATTACCAGCCCATTGCTATCTACAGCTCAGGATTCGCTGGTTTTTAAGAATATTTCTGATGAGGTGCTCCTGCATGGCACCTGCTATAATAACCTGAGGGTTTTGTGCAAAAAGATCGGCAACCGTATTTCCGGCTCACCGCAAGCAGCCAAAGCAGTAGAATGGGGGCAGAAAGCAATGCAAGATGCCGGTGCAGATAAAGTATGGCTGATGCCTGCCGATGTGCCCCGCTGGGTACGTGGCTATGAGCGCCTGGCGCTTCGTTATGGTAATGGCAAGTTTAAGAATGTTACTATGCTATCACTCGGCAATAGTGTAGGGACTGATGGTAAGTTGTTGGAAGCACAGATAATAATGGTAAATGATTTTGACGAACTCAATGCCCTGCCCGATGAACAGGTAAAAGGCAAAATAGTATTCTTCAATTATCGTTTCAGGCAGGATTTTGTAAATACATTCAATGGCTATGGCGATGCGGTAAGATACAGGGGCTTTGGACCCGTAGAGGCTTCTAAGAAAGGGGCAATAGCTGTCATTATCCGCTCTGTATCTACCGGCGAAGATGATGTGCCACATACGGGGTTTACAAGGTATGTAGACTCTATAAAGAAAATACCTGCCGTAGCTGTGGGCAATTATACTGCTGATACCTTAGCTGCAGCATGCAAAAAAGGGAAAGTGTTTGCACAGATCGAATCTAAGTGTAAACTAATGCCCGACCTGGTACGCTCTTATAATGTAATAGGTGAAATAAAAGGCGCTGAATACCCCGATGAAATTATAGTGGTTGGCGGACATTTAGACTCATGGGATGTAGGTGAAGGCGCCAGCGATGATGGTGCAGGCTGCGTGCAATCTATAGAAGTGATACGCACATTGAAAGCACTCGGCATTCGCCCTAAAAGAACTATACGTGCTGTATTATTTATGAACGAAGAGAATGGCCTGAAAGGTGGTATAGCTTATGCTGACTCTGCAAAAGCCAATAACGAAAAACACATTCTTGCTGTGGAGACCGATGCTGGTGGCTTTACACCACGCGGTATAGGGCTGGAGATGGGACCGGATCAACGCGCACAGATACTACCTTTCAGAAAATTATTCATGCCCTATAATGTGTATGATTTTGAACATGATGAAGGTGGTGCAGATATAAGCCCGCTTGAAAAACAACATGTACCTATGGCAGGGTTACGTCCCGATTCGCAACGCTATTTTGATATACACCATACCAATAATGATGTTTTCGAAGCAGTGAACCACCGTGAATTAAAACTCGGCGCAGTAGCATTAACACAATTTGTATACCTGATGAGTGAATATGGATTAAGATAATGGCTGGTAATGACAACACCGGTATCCTTCAAAAACTATTGCGCAAACCATCTGCAGCAATTGCAGTAGCTATTATATTCTTTACTTGCCTAATTGCCATATTCGCTTACCTCTTAGCGCCTGATGCCACACCATATGCCAACAGGATGATAGTTGAGCTAGGAGCCAGATCTCCTGGCTTTACCAAACAATTATTGTTGGTACCTAAGGGTATACAGCATGAAGAACGTTCCGCTATTTTTCAATGGTTCAATGGTACACCTTCCAATTTTGACGCAGTACCAGTAAACAATAGTTATTTTTCAGGTAATGATGTAGTAGTGATACACTATATAGATGAGCGCATGCAAGACACGATCACTTACCCGATCGCAAAACTGCTTCCTGCTGATAAAATAGCAATCACGCCAACAGAACAGCAACAATATATAGCAAAACACAGGCTTATAACACGTACTTATTATTTAGGTACAGACCGATACGGTCGCGATATTCTATCTCGATTGCTCGTTGGTTCAAGAGTAAGTATAGCTGTGGGTCTTGTAGCAGTATTGCTTTCCTTAACTATTGGTATCATCCTCGGTTCTATATCCGGCTATTATGGTGGCATTGTAGACAATGCTGTTATGTGGCTCATCAATATTTTATGGTCCATCCCCACCCTGCTATTGGTATTTGCAATTACACTCACTATTGGTAAAGGTTTTTGGGAAATATTCATTGCCATCGGCCTTACTATGTGGGTGGGCGCCGCGCGCCTGGTTAGAGGGCAGGTAATGGCGCTTAAAGAAATGGAATATGTAACTGCAGCTAAAGCATTGGGACTGGGCAATATGCGCATCATATACCGCCATATATTGCCCAATATTGCAGGGCCCCTAATGGTAGTGGCAGCTAGCAATTTTGCCACAGCTATTCTTATAGAAGCTGGCCTCAGCTTCCTCGGCATAGGAGTGCAACCACCGCAACCATCATGGGGGTTGATGATAAAAGAACATTATAATTTTCTCATTACTAATAGACCTTTGCTGGCCATTATTCCGGGCATTGCAATAATGCTGCTTGTATATGCATTTAATATACTGGGTAATGCATTAAGAGATGTATTAGACGTAAAGGAGTAATAATATTTAACAATTTCTGCTTTTTCTTCTCAAAATCAGTCCACAGGCACTATTCTTTTATGCATTTCATTGATTAACGATTCTTTGGCTAAAAAGGGACTCCCATTTGTATTATATACTATGGTGTTTTGAAGTTAAAATAATAATAACATGAAAAATTCATTCAAAAAATTACTGATTGTAGTAATAGCCTTTATTGGCATTGCTACTGTAATTCCTAAAAAAGCAAAGGCACAGGTAGGTATATCTGTCTCTTTCCAAACATTTTATGATGATCTCTCCCCTTATGGCCAGTGGGTAGAAGACCCTCGTTATGGCAATGTATGGGTACCTGATGTAGACGCAGGTTTCCGCCCTTATTATACTAACGGATATTGGGCTATGACCGAATATGGTAATACCTGGGTATCGGATTACGACTGGGGTTGGGCGCCTTTTCACTATGGCCGCTGGGTATATAATAGCTATTATGGCTGGGTATGGATACCCGGAAGTGAGTGGGCTCCTGCATGGGTAAGCTGGCGCAATGGTGGTGGCTATTATGGTTGGGCACCACTAAGCCCGGGTTACAGCGGGTATTCAAGTTATAACTGTCCTGGCGACTGGTGGGTATTTGTAGGCCCCGAATATTTGTACAGACATGATTTTTACAGAGGTTGGCGCGGAGAAAGATATAATGATGACTATATCAGAAGGACCACCTTCTATAATAATGTATATACCAATCAATATAACCATACGCGCTATAACTATGGGCCTCGTGCAGATGAGATACAACGTGTAACACATGCTAGTGTACCGGTATATCGTATGGGGGATATGTCAAGACCCGGAAGACCATCTGTGCAAAGTAATAGAGTAAATATGTATCACCCGCAGTTGGTAACAGGCAGGGCTAATGACAATCGCTTTGCACCAAAAAATGTAATTACTGCGCCAAGAGCTGTAGGTAGTCCTCAATCTACTACACAAGGCAGACCACAATTTAAAACTGATCTGCAGCAACATCGTATAACGCCGCAAAATACGCAGCCACCTGTGCAACAACAAAGACAGCAGCAGCAACCTGTGCAGCAGCAAAGACAACAACAGCAGCAACAGCAGGTGCAACAGCAAAGGCAACAACAGCAGCAACAAATGCAGCAGCAAAGACAACAACAGCAGCAGCAGCAAGTGCAACAGCAAAGACAACAACAGCAGCAGGTGCAGCAACAAAGGCAACAACAGCAGCAGCAGCAAGTGCAGCAGCAAAGACAACAGCAGCAGCAACAAATGCAACAACAAAGACAACAACAACAGCAACAACAAGTGCAACAACAAAGACAACAACAGCAGCAACAACAAGTGCAGCAGCAAAGACAACAACAGCAGCAACAGCAGGTGCAGCAGCAAAGACAACAACAGCAGCAGCAGCAAGTGCAACAGCAAAGGCAACAACAGCAGCAACAAATGCAGCAGCAAAGACAACAGCCACCTGTTCAACAACAACGCCAACAGGGTCCGCCGCCTCAACAGCACGCGGCGCCGCCTTCACCTCCACAAGAAAATCATGGTGGCGAAGACCATAGAAGATAAATGAATAAAAAGCACAATAATTTTCAAAAAAATAAGCTCCCTTTACCGGGAGCTTATTTTTTTGAGCAAAGGCAAAAACTTTTGCATTATATTGGTACTATATTCTTATACACATGTCTGCAAACAATAAGCAATCATACAGTACCTCTATCATATTGGTAGGATGTCTTTTTTTCATTTTCGGCTTTGTAACATGGCTGAACGGGACACTTATATTTTTTCTAAAGAAAATATGTGAATTGAATAATTTTCAATCCTACCTGGTTGCCACTGCTTTTTTTGCTTCTTATTTTGTTATGGCATTACCCTCATCTTATATCCTTAAAAAAACAGGCTTTAAGAAAGGAATGAGCCTGGGCCTTGCTGTTATGGCAATAGGTACTATCATTTTTATACCTGCCGCACAGCAGCGTAGTTATCCTTTATTTCTCACTGGTTTATTCATTATAGGCCTTGGGCTTTCTATACTACAAACCGCCGTAAACCCATATGTTACTATATTAGGACCTACAGAAACAGCAGCCAAGCGTATCAGCATTATGGGTATTTGCAATAAGGCGGCCGGTTTTATTAGTCCGATCATTCTTGGTACTATTTTATTAAAAAACATAAATGCAGTAAGCGACCAATTGGATAAAGCAACAGATGCACTCACAAAAAATCAATTGCTCAACGATTTATCACAACGCCTTGTTACTCCTTATATCACATTCACCATTATCCTTTTCATATTTGCGCTACTCATCAACATTTCTCCATTACCGGAACTTAATGAAGAACAAGATAATCCTGAAGTAATACCCAATGCGCAACACCCTACTTTCTTTAAACATACCTATTTATTACTTGGTGCCCTTGCCATATTTTTTTATGTGGGAGTAGAAGTAATAGCAGGAGATTCTATTATTGCTTATGGTGCTTATAATCATATAGACCCGGCTACTGCCAAATACTTTACTTCTGCTACATTAACATGCATGATAATCGGTTATTTGGTTGGTATTGCGCTCATGCCGAAGATCATAACACAAGAGGCAGCACTTCGTATTTGTGCTATCTTAGGCATACTCCTTTCTATTGGTATATTATGTACCACAGGGTATATATCTATATCTTTCTTAGCAGCATTAGGTTTTGCCAATGCCATTATGTGGCCTGCTATATGGCCCATGTCTTTAAAAGGATTGGGAAAATTCACTAAAACAGGGGCGGCCTTATTAATTATGGGCATCATTGGTGGTGCAATCATTCCACCCACATATGGTAAGCTGGCAGACGTATTGAACCCAAGAATGGCTTATTTTATTCTATTACCATGCTACCTCTTCATCCTCTTCTTTGCTATAAAAGGATACAAGATCGGTTACAAAGAAAATAAACAATAAAGCCCCTTAGACATACAAAAATATCTTAGCACATGTCGAGGGGTTGGGGTTTTATCCAGGTATCCTCGCTATATACTTACTCATTTCCTTTATCTGCTCTACCACCTGTACATTGGTTGGCTTACAGGATTTTGCCCTGTTAAAGTACATCTTGGCAGCACGAAAATCACGCTTTTGTATACAAATACTTGATAATTGCAGGTAAGCAGTAGCTTCATTATCCTTATCAGGCAGACCAAGTTTTATCGCCTTCCTGAAGTTCTCATTTGCTTCTTTTATATTGCCTCTTTTGTATGCAATAGAGCCTAATTGCAAATAAGCTGTTCCTTCATATTCTTTTTCAGGCATACCCGCAGCAAGCCCTTTTCTCAGGTCAGACTCGGCCTCATCCAGGTTCTCGTTCATAGTAGAGAAATTGGCACGAAGCATATAGTAGGTACTGCGAATAGGTTTATACAGCAGATTAGGGTATTTCACCTTATCCATTATTTTTTTAGCCCCATCCATATCACCCGCTTCTATATAGCCTTGTATCAATGTCATTGGCCCTAGCATAAAATAGGCTAATACAAATACTACCGCTATTAAAAATGGTATCCATGCTATCCACCAGGTAACTTTAAACCCAAGAAAAAAGCCTAATAACAATAATACTACTGCCAGAGGAATACGATAAGTAACTATAAAACGCCTGAAACTATTCATACTTGAAAATTGGAGTGCAAAGATAGCAGGTTTATACAAAGACTCAGCAGTTTAATTATCGATATAAGCAGGTAAGCATTATTATAATTTCTTACTTAACTATTCCTTAATATCTCATTTAACAAATTACAATTTGGTATTAAGTGGCTCCGGGTATTTTATACGCATCTGGCATGACTCATGTTTGTCATTTATTCTTCCTTTTTGCATGTATAGCAGGTAGGTTATGGATTTAATATAATCTGTTACATTTGCTATACGCTATGCAAAGCCTTCATGACAAAATTGTTTTTTGCGACTATACCATTTGGTATCTGATCAACGTATCATGGCAAAGTGCATTTATGGACACAGTTGCCCCCTTTCTTCGCAACCAGTGGTTTTGGGCTCCGCTCTACCTATTCCTGCTTATATTTATGCCTTCCAATTTCGGTAAAAATGGCTGGTTTTGGTGTCTTGGTTTTTTATTGTGCTTTGCTATAGGCGACCAGGTGAGCGCACATTTTATTAAACCCTATATACACCGGCTACGACCTTGTAATAACCCGGTATTACAAAGCATAGTGCATCTTATAGTGCCATGTGGCAGTGGTTATAGCTTTCCCTCTTCGCATGCTACTAATCATTTTGCACTTGGCGTATTTTCAGCGGTAACGCTTCAGAAGAAAGTAAAATGGATATGGCCTTTAGGTTTGCTTTGGGCAGCTTCTGTTTCATATGCGCAGGTATATGTGGGTGTGCATTTCCCTTTAGATGTTTTTTGTGGAGGCCTGCTTGGTGCGGTGATCGGGCTACTTATAGGTTTTATTTTCAATAAAAGACTAACACTGGAGAGTGTCAATTAATTATTTATTCCCACTTATATAAGCTCCAAAATTTTCTTTCGTACTTCTGAAATTGAATTTACTATCCAGTTGGCTATAATGTTCTTTATCTGTAGTTATACTATAGGCCCATTCTGCAAATTCCAGGCGGGTGGTTTCAAAATTCAGCCAACCGAGCATAGTTCCCACTTGTGCAGTTGAAACAGATTTGCCGGTAAGCGCCGCTTTCATCTTCTTCATTTTTTCAGTATCTGTCAGCTTATCCGACACCTTCCTGGCCAATTTATTCATTTCGTCACTACTTATCGTAGCACTGTTGTTTGATGGTGGTGTTGCTGCGGTATCGGCCGGCATCGGGCTGTAAGGCATATTACCATATATATCGTCTCCATCATTGCTATTCTGCGGTATCACTTTAGGCGCCGGAACATGACTTACATCTGCGTCACCGGTACGCGGGTCTACAACACACAACGTCATTTCGCCTTTATGTATCTTCAGCCTGCCGTCATATATCAGATTCCTGCGTCGGCCCTCTCCATTAGCAGAAATTGCAAAAACTTGTACCCAGTGTTTTCCGGCAGGCAGGTTACCTATGGTAAGTGACCGGTTATGTCTTTTATATACACGATTATCTACAGACAGTTTTATAGGAATATTTTCATTCGTAGTTACACGAAGCATGCCCTGCCCCCATAGCTGTGAACTTGCAAATAGCACTATAATAACTGAAAATATTTTTTTCATATTAATGAGATTAGACCTTGAGTATACTGACTCAATATTAACATTAAAGTTTAAAGTTGTTTGCAAACTAAATATCATTTTATGACGGCGTTAACATGGCACAAAGTATCCCGGCAGATACAGCAGCATTCAATGATTCTGCACCGCCTTTCCCGGGTATAGTAATTTCTTTAGTTACATGTTTCAACAATTCGGCTGAGACGCCTTTTGATTCATTACCTATTAGCAGCACTGCCGCTTTCAGCCTTTCTGTTTTCGTTATGTTTTCTCCACTTAGTGTTGCAGCCAATACCGGCATCTTATATTGTGCTATAAACCCTTCCAATGCTGTTTTGTGCAAAGCAACCCTTAGGTGGCTTCCCATGCCTGCCTGTATTACCTTAGGGTTATAATAGTCAGCACAATCAGGTGAACATACCACATGCTTTATACCAAACCAATCTGCTATACGTATGATCGTACCAAGATTGCCCGGATCTTGTATATTATCCAGTGCAATACACCATTCATCTACAGGTAGCTTTTTATTTTCCCCGGGTATTTCTATTACCAATAATACTTTATTTGCAGTTTGCAGATTCGTTATTTGTTCTAATTCAGCCTCATTTACAATACACAATTCAGCTTGTGGGTGCCTATTTATCAGCTCTTTATAAGTTTCTGCCCAGCTACTCTCAGCCACTATTATCTTAACAATTGCATCAGAAATAAGCCATTCGCGGGCTATTTTATCGCCTTCAGCAATAAAAACATTAAATTCCTTTCTGAATTTTTGCTGTGTTAACGACCGAATATATTTATTTTGCGCTTTAGATAACATTAGGCACAAAGCTATACTAATTGTCCAAACCATAAATGAACAAAAGAATTGACGCTCATACAAATAAGGCTTTTTATGTCTGCCTGGTATTGTCAGTTTTTCTATGGACAAGCTGTAATGTCACTAAATCGATACCTAAGGACAAGTATTTGCTGCGCAGCAATACATTAAAGATCAAATCCGATAAACTCATTACCCGCAAAGGAGAGTTGAAAGATAATATGGATCGGCTGATTCAACAAAAACCTAATTATTACACTGGAATCCCTTTTATCCACATACCCACCAAATTAATATTGTATAATCTGAACCCGGCGAAATATGAAAAAAACACTGAAAACTTCCAGTTAAAGTCCAAGACAGTTGAACGCCCGGTATTATACGATAGTGTTTTAATGGAAAAATCTGCACAAAACCTGAGGAACTACCTGATAAACCAGGGATATTTTTATTCCAAAGTAAGAGATACCGTACTATTCAAAAAGAAAAAAGCATATGCTATTTACAATATAAATACGGGCAATAGCTATCTCGTAAACAAAATAGATTTTGAAACTGGTATAGATGATAGTACCATAAAAAAATTAGTGAACGACGCCAAAAACCTATCAGTATTTAAAAAAGGAACAGAGTTTTCTTTCTCTTTGTTTGACGATGAGCGTGCACGTATCACATCAATGTTAAGGAATAACGGCTATTTTAATTTTACTCAGGAAAATATATCTTTTGTACTGGATACAGCTAATAAAACTGTATTTAAAAATGCGGACAATCCTATAGAAGGCGCTATCAGTTTTATCATCACACAAAAATCAAAAAAAAGACCAACCTGCGATATTAAGGTAGTAATAAGTAAAGAAGACGAACCTAATGCATTTAAAAGATATGGCATCAGGAGTGTAGATATATACCCGGACTACGTATCACCGCAGGATTTCAGGGATAGCTCCATGATACTCAAAGAAGCAAACGGGCTGAAGATTAAATACCATAATTTTTATGTGCGCGAAAATGTAATACTCAAGCACACCTACTTATTCCCTGGCAATTATTATTCTGAGGCAGATTACGATAAGACCATTAATAAACTAAGTGAGTTGGGTATATTTCAATATGTGCGTATAAGTTTTAAAGTAGATACTGCCAATAAAGATGTGCTCATATGCCGTGTAGAAATGAATCGAAATAAAAAATACTATTTCGGCCCGAGTATAGAATTCTCTAATGGGTCTACCTATGTATTGGGCTCCTCAGTTGGCGCTACTTTCAGAAACATTAACCTTGAAAGAGGGGCTAACCTGCTTACCATCAGCGCAAACGGCGGTATAGAAATGAATGATACCCTGCAACATGGTTTTCTAAAGAACCTATACGTGCAAACCAAATATTATGGTATCAATGCCAGCATAGATTTCCCCAAGTTTATAGCGCCATTTGCCTCCAGGAATTTTACCAATTCTAACTTGCCGCATACTATTGTTGCTATTGGGTCAAATGTATTAGAGCGTGTTGATTATTTCACATTAATAAATAACAATATCAGCTTCTCTTACAACTGGAGAGAATCCCCAACTAAAGTATGGACGCTATCACCGGCATTTGTGAATATTATCCGTCTGCCCAAAATATCAGATAATTTCCAAAAACGATTGGACACAAATGCTTTCTTAGCTAATAGCTATAAAAAGACCTTTATTGAAGGTGAAAATATATCCTACACTTTTTCAAACCAGGATAAAAAAGGCGGGCGCAATTTCTCATTTTTAAAGATCAGCTTTGAAGAAGCTGGCGGGCTACTCGGATTGATAAATAATTTTAGTAATTCAATAAAGAATATCGATTCAGACCAATTCGCACAATACATAAAATTTGATTTTGATGCCCAACACCAATTTACTTTCAGGCATTCTAAAATTGCCCTTCGTTTTGATGGCGGCATCGGCCTGCCCAATGGACAATCAAACACATTACCTTATGTAAAACAGTATTTTGTAGGCGGTCCTTATAGTTTAAGAGGTTGGCGTGTTCGTACTCTTGGCCCTGGTAGCTCTTATGATACAACCGGCAAAACGTTCATAGACCGTACCGGTGATATAAAACTGGAGATGAATAGTGAATTTCGCTTTGATATTGTACAGTTATTTGCCGGCTTCATAAAAATGAATGGCGCAATATTTACTGATGCCGGGAATATATGGCTTGCGCGAAAATCCAGTAGCTACGCAGGTGGCAACCTTGACATAACAACCTTTGGACAGGATGTGGCGGCCGACTTTGGCGCAGGTGCCCGTTTTGATATTGCTACTTTTATTACACTCCGTTTCGACCTGGCCTTTCCGGTAAAGAAACCCTATGTATATACCAATAACGGGTGGGTAATAAAAGATATTGACTTTTCAAATCCTACCTGGCGAGCTAACAACCTGGTATTCAATATAGCTATTGGTTATCCTTTCTAATTGGGCTCTTTTGGGCTTCAGGCAGGCATTCACTACCTTTGGAGTTCATGCGTAATATAAAGATCATAGAAGTACGGTCGGAGATAGGTGCAGGTACAAGGGGTGCAAGTCTGGGCATTGAAGCTATTAAGATCGCTGCACTCGACTTTATGAGCAGCTTTTTTGTTCACTTCCCCTCTGAAAATATTCCGGATGAAAACAAGCTGCTATACGAACCCGTTGCATCACCTTATGCTAAAAGGATACAAGGCGTATACACGATGTATGAGCGTGTATCAAAAGTAGTAGCGGAAACCATGAAATCAGGTCTTTTTCCGCTTATTTTAGCTGGTGACCATAGCTCTGCCGGAGCCACTATTGCCGGTATAAAAATAGCCAGGCCTAAACGCCGTCTCGGTATAATATGGATAGACGCGCATGCTGATATGCACTCACCATATACTACTCCATCAGGTAATATGCATGGTATGCCGCTGTCTATATCATTGGGAGAAGACAATATAGATAACCAGGTACATAATCCTGATCCTAAGACCATAGAGCTTTGGGATAAACTGAAGAACATAGGAAAGATACAACCCAAAATATTACCGGAAGATATTGTATTCATTGCGCTGCGCGATTACGAAAGAGAAGAAGAACACCTGATAAAGAAGTATGGCATGAAAGTGATACCCGTATCTGAGGTGCGACGCAAAGGGGTGGAACATGTAGCGAGACAAACCTTATTGCACCTGAGCCAATGTGATGATATCTATGTGTCGTTTGATGTGGACAGCCTTGATAGTTCTATATCTCGTGGCACAGGTACCCCTGTAAGTAACGGGCTGAAAGAGCGTGAAGCAGAAGATCTGCTGGCAACATTGATGCAGAACCATAAAATATGCTGTTTCGAAATTGCAGAAGTAAATCCGACATTGGATAAAGAGAACCTGATGGCTGAAATAGCTTTTAATATCCTGCAAAGAAGTGTGAACCTGCTATTGCTGAACTAATATCTTATTTCGCTGTGATCTGGAATCTCATGGGCTTGCCTTCGTGAGAACCGCCCCTGGGGTCAATAACAACCGGCTCATCAAAATAAAGGGTGTCGCCTACTTTGGTACGGTCATAGATGCTGCCGGATATATTACTGGTTACCGTATCTCCCGCACAATATTCTGATAGATAGTCCATCAGCCAAATCAGCTTACCTACTTCATCTTCATACAGCTTTAGCTCTGCATAGGTGAACATAAAACCATTCACCTTACAAATATGACCCGCACTGTCTCTGGCGGTAAGCCCTTGCTTTAACAGAGAATCAAAAACATGCTTGGAGATATCTCCGCCACTGATATCAGATCTACCTAAAAAAACTGGCAGCTTCTTTTTTTTCTTCTTTGCTGTATCCTGGGCCGTCTTATCATCTGCACCTATATAATCTACCCTGCCCTTTGGCTGTGCCCATAATGACACAACAAAAAAGAAAAGGAAAATAGCTATCAAATATTTAACCACGATTTATTGATTTCAGTTAAAAAATAATTAACCACAAAGTTCACAAAGAAAACACAAAGCTCACAAAATATCGGAACACAAAGTAGCACAAAGCTTACATGTTACAGCAAGCTTAAGCTTTCTTCTATTGCTTTTATTTTGGCAATAGCATCGGCTTGTTTTTTGCGCTCGGCTTCTATTATTTCCGGCTTTGCATTTTGTACAAAACGTTCATTACCCAGTTTCTTTTCTACACTCTGCAAAAACCCTACCAGGTAGTCGCGCTCTTTTTCCATTTGGAGCTTTTGCCCTGTTGTATCTACATTGGCAATAGCTGTTTCAATATACAGCTTATCTGTTTGTACTACAAGCGATATGGCACCTTGCCTTGCTACCTCTGTATACCCTATTGTCTCCGCATTTACCTGTTTGCGCAGTATATGCTCTGTTAATTCATAGAAAGCATGGTGCCTCGAATCTATCCACAGCTTTATCGTATCCTTTGTTTTCAGTTGGTTCTTATTCCGAGTATCTCTTACCGCTGTAATGAGTTCTTGTAATAATGTACCTTGTTTCAGTATTTCTTTATCGGTTGCGGCTTCTGCTTCCAATTGTTTTACCATCAGTTCATCGCCTGGTTTGCGGGTGGCAAGTTTATGATATATTTCCTCTGTAATGAATGGCATATATGGATGCAGCAATTGCAGCAAACGCTCGAATATACTTACGGTGCGCTTGTATATATGTGCAGATACAAACTGGTCCTGCGCAGGTTTTACCCATTCCAGGTACCAGGAACAGAAATCATTCCAGATGAGTGAATAGATCGTTTTTAATCCTTCACTCAGCGCAAAGTTTTTGTAGATCTCACCCAGGTCAGTGCTAACAGCATTGACCCTGTTCTCCATCCAATCTATAGCAAAATGCACATTGGCATCATCTACATTTTCTGCTACACGGTCTTCCCAACCTTTTACGAGCTTCATGGCGTTCCACATTTTATTGCAGAAATTGCGGCCTTGTTCTAACTGGCTTTCATCAAACAACAAGTCGTTACCAGCGGGTGAAGATATCATTACGCTAAAGCGAACCGCATCTGCACCAAAGTCATCTATGAGTTGTAGGAGGTCGGGCGAATTGCCAAGCGATTTGCTCATCTTTCTACCCTGCTTGTCACGCACGATACCCGTGAAATATACTTTATCAAAAGGTTTCCTGTCTGTGAATTCATAGCCTGCCATTATCATACGCGCTACCCAGAAGAATATAATTTCAGGAGCAGTAACGAGTGTATTGGTAGGATAATAATAGAGCATGTCGTCATTAGCCGGGGCACGGTTCCAGTCAAACACTTCCATAGGCCATAGCCAACTGCTGAACCAGGTGTCCAGCACATCTTCATCCTGTCTTAGCTCTTTGTGCTTTTCATAGAGCGCAGGCTTTTTTGCTTTGTAGTCTTCAATTGCTGCTGCTGCTGTTTCGGCTACATAGATATCGCCCTCTGCATCGTACCAGGCAGGTATGCGTTGCCCCCACCATAGCTGTCGGCTGATGCACCAGTCTTTGATACCTTCCATCCAATGACGGTACAGGTTCTTGAACTTGGCAGGATAAAATTCTATCTCGCCCTGCATCACTGCTGCCAGCGCGGGCTTAGCCATTTCCTGCATATTGCACCACCATTGCATACTGAGGCGTGGCTCTATTACCACATCGGTACGTTCTGAATAACCCACCTGGTTGGTATAGTCTTCTTCTTTTACATAATTGCCCGATGTTTTCAGGTCTTCCACTATTTTCTTGCGCACAGCAAAGCGGTCCATGCCGATATATAGTCCTGCAGCTTCGCTCATGGTGCCGTCTTCGTTGAGCGTGTCTATTACCTGTAGTTTATATTTTAAACCAAGGTTGTAGTCATTCACATCATGCGCTGGTGTTACTTTCAATGCACCTGTACCAAAGTCTTTATCGATATAATCATCGAAGATGATGGGCACCCTACGGTTGATGAGCGGTACAAAGCAATACTTACCTTTCAGATGTGCATAGCGTTCATCATCAGGATGCACACATACAGCGGTATCGCCCAAAATAGTTTCGGGACGAACGGTAGCTATGGTTATATATTCTTCTTTATCGCTGTCTATCTTATACCGAACGTAGTAGAGTTTTGAATTGGCTTGCTTATGTATCACCTCTTCATCACTCAGGGCAGTCTTTGCCTTTGGATCCCAGTTGATGATCTTTACACCCCGATAGATATAACCCTTATTATACAACTCAGTGAATACACGCATTACCGAGGCATAATAATTATCGTCCATAGTGAAGGCAGTGCGGTTCCAATCGAGTGTGCAACCGAGCTCACGCAACTGTTTTAAGATGATGCCACCATATTTCTCCTTCCACTGCCAGGCGTATTTTAAAAATTCGTCGCGACTTAGTTTGTTCTTATCTATACCCTGCTCGCGCAGCATAGCCACCACTTTAGCTTCAGTAGCTATAGACGCGTGGTCGGTACCCGGTACCCAACAGGTATTATAGCCCAGCATTTTGGCACGGCGTATGAGAATATCCTGTACGGTATTATTAAGGGCGTGGCCCATATGCAATACGCCAGTTACATTGGGCGGGGGCATTACGATGGTGTATGAAGGACGTTCATCGGGGGTAGAATTAAAATATCCTTGTTTTTCCCAATGGCTGTACCAATTGTCTTCTGCTTCTTTATGTTGAAAATTTTTACTGAGTTCCATATTATTTCTGCCTCAAAGATAATACCTAATAGATGATGCGAATATTCATAATTAGTATAATAGAATCCTGCTATTGGCTGGTTTAAAAGTAAATAATGTATTGGCTGGTTTTTCCTTATAATTTCCTAAAACTTCCGCTAGTAAAATTTATAATATAGTTGACTGTAGCGGCTTTTGATACTTAATTTCCGTTTAGCGGAAAATTTTTTTGATTGGCGGGTATTGGCGACCATTAGCAAGTCTTAGCCTCCCGATAGTCGGGAGACTCGGAAGGAAAATTGTGATATGATGGAATAGTTTGACATAAGTGTTCTTATATTAATACCGGAAATTGGGAAAGGTAACCTTGTCTGAATCGGAATTTTTAGGATTAATGGATGATAGAATTACATTCTGCTATTATATATATAATGATACATATGGGAATTCATATAAAATGTTCGTCTTTAGTATTAAAGTCTATTTATGAAATCTGCGATTACAATCTTATTACTATTAATGACCCATGTATGCCTGGCCCAGATTCCTCAATTAGTAAAGGATATAAACCCGGGTAAGGGGTCTGTATCTAATTCGGAAAGTTGTGTGGCAAACGGGAAATTTTTTTTCAACCTCAACAGTCATGCGACCGGGGGCAATAACGAACTATGGGTAAGTGATGGAACCGATGCAGGTACATTTATGCTGCATGAGTTTAAAATTGGCAGCACGGTAAAAGGCATGGAACCGATGGGGAGTAAGATGTATTTTGTTGCTGATGATTCTTTACATGGCCGGGAAGTATGGGTAACAGATGGTACCATATCCGGCACTAGTATGGTAAAAGATGTAAATTCCGCACCACTGACCAGCAGCCTGAACTATAATTATTTATCCAGGTATCTTACAGCAGTCAATGGTAAGATTTTCTTTCCGGCTAATGACGGTGTGCATAATATGGAAATATGGGTCACTGATGGTACCGGTATAGGTACTTACCTGGTGAAGGATATAAATCCTGACACTTGCGGAATCGACACTTATTATTATGCCCATTATGCATACCCGGGCAGTAATTGTAAGGCATTTAATAAATTTTTCTTTGCTGGAGATGATGGTGTGCATGGAAATACTTTGTGGGTAAGTGATGGTAGTGCCACGGGAACTCAATTGGTAACAACAGATAGTGCCTTTCAATTTCCTATTGCGATGATGCCGACAGACCATCTTTTATTTTTCGACGCTATGGGAGGATTGTGTGTTAGTGACGGGACGACAAGCGGAACGAAGGTGTTATCTGATAGCTTATCCCCAATTACTTTTAATGAGTATGCCAGTATTGGAGATGTTTTATATTATATTGGTTATAATGCAGTGAACTATACTGTATGTAAAACGGATGGCACAATAGCCGGCACGCGTATTATTGTGGATTCATTATATAATACAACCAGTGCAAGCAATTGGTATGATAATAATAAAATAAAACAGTTTGGCCCAACTATATTAAATAATAAACTACTCTTTAGCACAGACACTGTACTATGGGTATCTGACGGCACTAAGGCCGGTACTAAAAGCATATTTACAATTGGCTCGCATATAGAACAATTGCAAAGCATTAATAGTCATGTATACTTTAAAGTAGCTGTAAAAAACGGAACAAGCTTCCATGCAGAAATATACAGCTCAGACGGAACAGATACCGGTACTAAACAAATTGTATATCCTGGTGAAAATCATTCAGGGACGTATCTATTTATCAATAGCAATAATCAACGTTCTAATTTTGCCGCAGTAAATAATACACTCTATTTCTTTAATGGCTATGATAGCAGTGTAGGTATTGAACTGTATAAACTTGATATTCCCGCAGATGTGCATGCAATAACAAAAGAAGAAAAGGTTATTAAAATATGGCCCAATCCGGTTACAAACAGTGTACAGATAAAGGCCCCCTATCCCCCTAAAGGGGAGACTTATGATGTGACTATCACGAGCACTGTTGGCCAAGTTGTTTTCCATCAACAATATAAGAACACTGAAAAGATGCAAATAGATGTTCATTCATTTGCTGCAGGTATCTATTTTATACAACTGAATGGTATGTATGCGGGGAAATTTGTGAAGGAGTAATAAACTAATAGCTCAATTAGAATACATTAAGCATCCAAGTCTTAGTACAGGAGCGGTTTGCCGTTGAATTGACGGATCGTTAGCTTTGTACAAGTATATTGTTTACTTACAAGTTTTCAATATATTTGCTTATATCTATATTTCTATGCTAAAACGTATTCCCATCGTTCTATTGCTCTTGGTGAGCTTACAATCTTTTTCACAAACACCTAACTGGAGCCAGAACGTAGCGCCTATATTGTATAATAATTGTGTTACCTGCCATCGTAGTGGTGGTATAGCGCCATTCGCATTGATGAGTTATAATGATGCTATTACCAATGCCGCTACCATGAGCGCAGATGTAAGTATTGGTAAAATGCCACCCTGGCCACCAGATGTAAAGTATACCCACCTGGCACATGAGCGACTGCTGACTGCCGCGCAAATAAAAACTATTAATGACTGGGTAAGCGGCGGCACACCTAAGGGTGATAGCACCCTTGCACCACCTAAGCCAACTTTTGCAACTAATGGCGATCTTCCCGGCACCCCTGACCTGGTAATAAAAATACCTGCTTACACATCTACATCAGCTACGAGCGATGTGTACCAATGTTTTGCAATACCCAGCGGGCTACTGGCCGATAAATATATTACTTCATTCGAGGCAGTACCGGGTAACAGAGCTATCGTGCATCATGTGCTGGTGTATACTGATACTACCGGTGTTTGTGCCCATCTTGATTCTTTAAGCCCCGGACCGGGCTATCCTAATTTTGGTGGTGTGGGTTCCAATAGCGCTACACTTATTGGTGCATGGGTACCGGGTACGGCACCCATGAAATACCCAAGCGGTTTTGGTGTACGTGTACCTAAGAACAGCTATATCGTATTACAAATACATTATCCTGCAGGCACAGCAGGGCAAAAAGATAGCACTGAATTGCATTTTTTCTTTGCGCCCTCACCCGCTGGTATCAGGAATGTATATATAGACCCGGTATTGAATTATTATAATAATATAGACAGGCCCCTAAGTATACCTGCTAATACCGTACAAAGTTTTTATGAGCATTATGCATTACCACTCAACTTTTCACTATTAGGCGTGGCACCGCATATGCATTTGCTGGGGCAGAATATAAGAAGCTATTATGTAAACGGTGCAGACACAACACCACTGATACGTATTAATAAATGGGATTTTCACTGGCAGGGATTCTATATGTTCCCTAAAATAAGGAAAGTACCGGCAGGCTCAACTGTGTATGCTAATGCTACTTATGATAATACAACCGCCAACCCGGAGAATCCTAATTCGCCACCGCAACTCGTAGTAGCCGGTGAACAAACGACAAATGAAATGATGTTGGTGTATTTTGTGTTTACCCTTTATCAGCCGGGCGATGAGAATATTGTGATAGACAGTGCCGTGGCATCTGAAGTAACACCTCTTACTTATTATCATGGCCAGCAATTACTGGATCCCTACCCTAACCCTGCGAAAGATGTGCTGATAGCTAAATGCTATTTTGAGCAAGCAGATATGGGCAGTATGGAACTAACTAATATAGAAGGTAAGGTAGTGAAGCCATTAGCAAAAAACATGAGAATAGAACAGGGGTATAGCAGCTATCGCTATTCTGTTGCAGACCTGCCAACAGGAACTTATATACTTAGGTTAACCACCTCTGAACGAATACTGACGAAGAAGGTAGTAATAGAAAAATAACCTCAGATTTAGGCTGATTGGTATGGTTAATTAACTGATTGCCCTTTGTTAGAAATAGATTAAATAACCCCGGAAAAACCGGGGTTATTTGTTATTAAAAAAAATTGTTTTTACCACGAATAATCTGCTTTGCTTCTTCCCATGTGTAAGATTTTGATTTTCCAGCGAGATGCTTTGCTCTTTCAGCGTCCAGTATCTTTATATGTGCGTCAGATAAAGAAAAAGTAGTCATAATGCGTTTTCTTTTCTCAGAGTCTCCCATATAAACTGGTTTATTACAAATTTAATTATTAATGCCTACATATTTACAAACTTTTACTTTTTCTTTAGTATTTTCCAAATACTTTAGCATACAGAATGAAGGGCAAAAAGATAAAACAAGCGATCCGCTATTATTCCCAATATTTTCCATTTACGCTGAATACATTTTTATGTATGCTGGTAGCATGGGGAAGCTATTATTTACTTTATAGAAAAACAGCAAAGGATGAGGTCTCCTCTATTCTGCCTTTTATTATACTCATGGGTAAGCTGGTATTTTGGTTTTTATTCTTCCTTGTTGGCCTGTCTGTATTAAGCACCTTATTTAGTTGGTTGTATTATCTATGGCTGAAGATGAGCAAAGATGCGGAGTTGCAGGTAAATTTTACAATAGAGACAAGGAAAGGAAAAAAGAACCTGCTCTTTATGGATACAATATTGGCAGGTGTTATCAGGCCCATGCTGGGCTTTGTGAAAGGCAGGCTGATCTATGATAACAACGAGATGACCGATAAGTTTAGCCTGCTCTCTAACAAGAGACAAAAGGATAAAACATTGCGTGTGGCGATAGCCGGGCGCAGCAAATTGGCGCTACCCGATATAAAAGAATATGAACTGAAAGGTGGCTTTATATACTTCCAGGATATGCTGCATCTTTTTTCGCTGGCTGCACCGCAGTCTGTTGCGGGGCATTTTTATCAACCCCCTTTATTAAATGAGGAAGATGATAAAGATGTGTTTCCTAAAAAGACAGAGACGATGGATGTGCGCATAGATCATATACGCCGCACAGAGGGAGAATTACTGAACTACAAAGATTTTGAAGCGGGCGATGATGTGCGCCGCATAGTTTGGAAGGTATATGCCAAAAATCGCGACCTGGTAGTGCGGGTACCCGAATTGTTTGTGCCTTATGCTTCGCATTTATATTTCTATGCCTCTTATCATGCTGCCGTGAAACAACAATGGCTGAATGATGGCTACCTGAAAGAAATGCTGAACTATTATAAGAACAATGTATGGACGGTATATGATACCCTATCTAAAAAAGAATGGGAAATGCGCTACATACCCGACCAAACATTGTCTGTGCCCGAGCAATTGAGTGAGGAAGAGAAAACAGCAAGGATCATTAGTAACAGCAGTTGGCATACGGACCAATCGCTGGACGATTATTTTAAACCTAAACAGGGTGCTGTGCTTTGTGTATCATCACTCATAGACCCGCATGAACTGGAAGGCATATTAGAGCAATGCGACGCAACTACCGTAGTATATCTTGTAAAAACATCGAGGGTATTCCGTCATTTTGTAGCATGGAATTGGTTGAAACGATTGCTATTCCAGCCACCAAAGGACCGGTTGAATAAATTACGCGGGCGCTGGACCTTCTCACCTATGCGGTTGCAAATACAAAAACGCGAAAAGGAGATAGAGGCATTGTTAAAGAAGAGTGTTGTAACCTGGGGAGTGCTCTAATTATTGCATTAGTCAATATTTATTTCTACTTTCATAATTCGTATTTAAGCAATACGAGCTATCCTATGTTTACCAATTTTATTCGTTACTCATTGTGTATTGCATTTTCACTATTAGTATGCAATAACATCCACGCGCAAATAGCTTGCACCACAATTAACCTTGCTGATACTGTTTATGCTTGTCCTAATTCATCTGTGCAATTAATAGCCTCGCTCACTATACCTACCGGGGATGTTGCTTTAGATACGATATGGAGCCCATCTATAGGACTTTCAGATACCGATTCGATAACTACTGTAGCTACTATCGGCACTACTCCAACTAAATACTTCCTGAATATAAGAACGCTGACATTATCCAACCTTGTCAATAACGGCGATTTCAGCGCCGGCAATACCGGGTTCAGCTCTTCTTACAGAGATACAAGTGGTCCCAGCTCTTTATACCCGGAAGGTTTTTATACCGTGGTGAACAATCCTAATTCCGTGCATCCCGGTTTCGTCTCTATGGGCGATCATACAACCGGTACTGGCAATATGATGGTGGTGAATGGAGCATCCTCTCCTGTGAGTGTGTGGTGCCAGGTTATTGCAGTTACCCCCAACACCTATTACGATTTCTCGGCATGGGGTGCTACCATATCTCCTGCTGGCAACCCTGCAGTATTACAATTTTCTATTAACGGATCGCTGGTAGGCACATCGCTTTCGCTATCCAACTCCACCGGTATATGGCAGCAATTTCATACAGTATGGTATAGTGGTTCAAATACATCTATTGATATTTGCATCACAGATCAGCAAACGGCTTTAGGCGGTAATGATTTTGCTATAGATGATATCAGTTTCAGGCAAATATGCTTTTCTTCAGATAGTGTATATATAGCCATTGCCCATTTAAAAGACAGCATCATTGTTAATCAATTGCCCTGTATGAATGGGCAAGTTAGCTTGAGTGCCGTCATGATTCCCGGCTATAAAGCCACAACCTCCTTTAATTGGTCTTTTGGAGACGGAGCTACCAATAGTGGTGCATCGGTAAGTCATACCTATCCACATGGGGGCAATTTCAATACTACTTTAATTATGAAGAATGATTCGGGCTGCGTAGACACAATGACCGGTAGCGTTTTTGTAAACAATTTTGTTGCACCTGTTCCTATCAGCCATGATACGACTGTGTGTCCGGGAGGCACAGCACAGCTATGGGTGGGCGATGCATTATCTTATAAGTGGAGTCCGGCAAATGGGTTAAATTCTTCTACCATTCAATCTCCTACAGCAAGACCACGTAAGACAACAACCTATTACGCCTTAATAAAGGTGGACAGCAATTGCTTTTATACGGATAGCGTTATGGTTACGGTTTACAACCTTCCTGCTGTTACAGCCACCTATACCGGCGAGCCGCTTTCCTGCAGAAATGCTATTGCCTCTGTGCATGCCACAGGAGCCAATACGTATCTATGGTACCCAACAAAATATTGTGATGACAGTACCAGTGCAAACCCGAATGTATCACCAATAATAACAACTAAATTTGTTGTGAAAGGTACTGATGCAAATGGTTGTATTGCCTTTGATAGTGTTATAGTACCGGTTTCTGATATTGCCGATGTATATGTACCAAGCGCATTTACACCAAATGGAGATGGCAGGAATGACCATATGAGAGCCATACCTTATTGTGGTTTTACACTGGAATATTTTGAAATATTCAACCGGTGGGGACAGCGTTTGTTTTATGCGATCAGGGATCAGAGAGAAGGATGGGACGGAACACAATATGGCTCACGCTGCGAGATCGGCACCTATTATTACCTGGTAAAAGGCATGAGCCTGGAAGGCAGAGAAATAATGAAAAAAGGTGAGTTTGAATTGATCAGGTAATACTTTAATGTTGCTTCCGCCACCTGATCGCATAACTGATGTAGAGGTTAAAATCAAAAACGCTGTTCTTGTCTCCCCTGCCATAGCCCGCTACGTATGCAGGAGCCAGTTCTTTAAATGCATTGTCATTCAGCCTGAACTTACCGCGTATGGTATAGCCTGCGCATAATCCTTTTACCAGCTCTACCCGCATGCCACCTGTTATCTCCATCCAATACCCTGTAATAGTAGCCGCAGGTACAGTGCCGGATATAGAACCGAAAGTGGTATCTATTACAGTATAAGTAGCCGCACTTCTTTGTATAAAGGCCATACCATAGCGCAGGCCAATAAATGCCATATCCCAGTCATCGGGTTTCATTCTTGCGAAAAGGCTTTTATTGATACCTACTCTGAAAAAATTATTGGTGCTGTTATAAACGAGGTTATTATAATTAATATCGGCACCGCCAAAGCCACCCTCTGCTACAAAGTAGATATCGTTTTTGAAGTAATAATCCGCAGTCATTTCGTAGCCTGTTCTGTAGTTAACAAGACTATTCATAAAGGGTTGAAACAGGTCAACGCCTATACACAATTGGTGGCCTACATTTTCTTTTGGCTTCTTTACCTCTACTGCACCGGTATCTGTTTGCGCCAGCAAATGAAACGAACAGAGCAGTAAGCTAAGGGTGCTTATGTATATATATCTTAACATGCTCTGTATTTATATTGGTGTTTACACTGGCATTTATGATAGTAGCCGAATCTATGAACGTATGGGTTGCTGAGACACTTTGCAGATTATAAAAATAAGCATAGCCACAAGCGTTTGATAAAAAATTGAGTTGGTGCTGATAATGAAAAGTGATAGTGTCTGTTATGCCAGCCACATAACTAACAGTATCAGGGCTTACCACCCATTTACAACTATCAACTATAGGCGATAAATGGGCCAATAGTTGTTTCGAACCTAAAGGATATTTCGTGCCTGTAACCCAAAAGCCGGCACTATCCTGGCCCACTATTTCAGGATTGCTAAATGTGGTATCTCCAATAATAGGATTGCCGAGCGTATCAAGAGCTATAACCTGGTGGCAGCCGATAATAACTGACATAATCGTAGGCTGCGGGCAAGGCAAGCGTTCTTGTGTGCATGCAGCAAAACAAAACACTACAAATAAAAAGACGACCAGTTGGCGGTAATTATTAATCATTCAGTGTATTCAGGATTTTGTCAATTTCACCAATTACTGTGTCCAGTTGTTTGCGCATACCTGTTTTGTCGCTGGCAGTAAGTGCTGCATTTCCGGTTTGCATCGTTGCTATATTCCCCTCCAACCCCGCCAATTTTGCATTCAGCAAGTCTAAAGATTTAAGTTGTTGAGATACAGTCTGTTTCAACCGTTTATTTTCAGCCTGTAGCGCTGCATACTTTTTCAGCAGCAGGTCCAGTTTATTATTGAGTGTTTGCAGCTCCAGCATTATTCACGTATTTGTGCCTGCAATTTTGTTTTATAAGCATTGATGAGTTGTTGCATCAATTGTTCGGTTTCTGTATCTGTTAAGGTACGATCTTGCAGCTGAAAAGTATAACTCAGCGCATAAGATCTTTTGCCTGCACCCAGCTTTTCACTTTCAAATATATCAAACAGGTCGAAAGACTGTAAGGCCTCCAGTTTCAATTGCTCTGTCACCGTTTCTACCTGTGCATAACTTACATTGGTATCCAGCACCACAGCCAGGTCGCGCTGCACTGCCGGAAATTTCGGTACCTCAGTATATTTCACCTTTGTTTGCGCTGCGGCCTGTTGCCATATTTGCCAGTTGATAGCAGCAAAGAATACATCCTGTTTCACATCAAATTCTTTCAGCCTTGCAGCAGATACTTGTGTAACAGTACATAATAGCTGGTTTTTCCATTTCCAGCTCATAACACTATCTTCATATATAATGCTTGTTTTCCTTATGCCACAATAATGTAACAAATTTTGGAGGATCCCTTTTAAGTAGAAAACATCAGCCTTTTGTGCCTTATTGTTCCAATTGGCAGGCTGCATATTACCTGTTATCCATATAGCCAGTTGCGGTATTTCTATGTATTTACCTTGTGCTTCCTGTGTATAGGTCCTGCCAAACTCAAATAATGACAGGTCCTGGCTCTTTCGGTTACAATTGTATGCTATTACTTCCAGCCCGCTTTCCAGCATCGATGGTCGCATTACATCCAGTTCGCTGGTCAGGCTGTTCAGCATATGAACCAAGTCGTTCCTTCCAGGATAGTATTTACTATTTACAATAGAATTGGTCACTATTTCCTGTCCTCCCATACCGCAAAGCAATTCCGCAAGACGTTCGCGTGCTTCTTTATCTGTCGGCATTGGTTTGGTTAATGCGATATGGAGCCTGCCAGGTATCTGTATATTATCGAGACCGTCTATGCGCAATATTTCCTCTACAATATCAGCCGGAAGCGATACATCGGTTTTGTTTGTAGGTACAATGATCGTTAGCGCCTCAACTGATTCTTCCGTTATAATAAAGCCTAAAGCAGTTAGAATATCCTTTATAGCGGCAGGCGCATATGCTTTCCCACTTAGTGTTTGAATGTATTTATACGATATAGTTACTTTTCTCTGCTCTATTTGTTTTGGATATACATCTATCACTTCAGATGCTATGGTGCCACCGGCTATTTCTGTTATTAATGTTGCAGCATGTTGTAACGCGGGTAATACATTATTCATATCTACCCCTTTCTCAAAATGTGTGGCGGCATCGGTTCGTAGCCCATGATGCATCGATGTTCTGCGGATGTGTTTCGGTTCAAAATAGGCACTTTCTAAGAAGACATTAGTAGTTGCATCTGTTACCCCGCTATCTACCCCACCAAATACCCCGGCTATACACATGCCTTCCTCTTGGTCACATATCATCAGGTCATCGGCTTGCAATTTCACTTCTTTTCCGTCCAGGGTCACAAATTTTGTGCCTTCGGGCAAAAAGCGCACCTGCACCTTGCCGCCTTTGATCTTATCTGCATCGAAAGCATGTAATGGCTGGCCGTATTCATGCAATACATAGTTAGTGATATCCACAACATTGTTAATGGACCGCAACCCAATAGCGGTCAATCGCTGTTGCAACCATTCAGGCGATGTCCCGATCTTTACATTCGCTATACTAATACCTGTATAACGCAGGCATGCAGTTGGAGCTTCTATAGCTACTTGAATATCAATATGTTTACTGCCCTTTACAGGCAGATTTATCCTGGGAGGAATTGCAACATACGGTTTTTCATTATGGTGTGTAAGGTAAGCACATACATCTCTCGCCACCCCTATATGGCTCATGGCATCCGAACGATTTGGGGTCAAGCCTATATGTATGGCAACGTCTGCCTCCGGTATCTTGTAATATTCCTTTGCTGTTGTACCTACTACTGCATCGGCAGGCAAAACAATGATGCCATCATGGCTCTCACCCAATCCTATCTCATCCTCGGCACATATCATCCCCTCGCTCTCTTCGCCCCTTATTTTTGCTTTTTTTATTTGGAATGGTTCTCCTTTCAACGGATGAACTGTTGTACCTACAATAGCAACTATTACCTTCTGCCCGGCGGCAACATTGGAGGCCCCGCATACAATGTGCAAAACCTTGTCCCTACCTATATTAACAGTCGTAACCCTCAGTTTATCAGCGTTTGAGTGCCGTTCACAAGTCAGTACTTCACCTATCACCAGGCCCTCAAGCCCACCCTTTATGGCTTCTACAGTCTCAGTAGCCTCAACTTCCAGTCCAATTGAGGTCAAAATGTCAGTCAAAACCCTTATTGATACAGGCTCAGGCAGGTATTCAAGCAGCCATTTGTAGGATATGATCATCGAAATTCAAAAATTTTAGCAAAGATACTTTATGATGATAGGAAATCGCATCGACAATAAAAAATAGCGTTTCATAAAGATTTATTCACATCATTTGTTCATAACCTGTGGATTAGATGTGGGTGGATAACTATTTATGTGGATATTCTAACAATTTTCGGAACTTTGTGTGTATAAGAAGGTGGATAGGAAGTGAATTAGGGACTGATAAATATATACCCCCGGAAAGTAGAGCAATCTCATTTTCGCATTTATATTCGTTATTCATCAGTTGGTTAATGCTCTATTAATATTCTGGTAACAATTCCTTAAGACTGCAATAATGTCGCACTTTTAGGGTATAAATGGCCCGAAACTATTGATAAATGAGCATTCCGGAACTGAAAAAGCTTTAAAAACAACCAAAACAATAGGATAACCCCCGAATGGCAGTAAACATAAAAAAGGATTTTGGCAATACCCGCAGCCGCAAACCGGATATCACATCTATGGTTTATGGCAAGGTGCCGCCACAGGCTCCCGAACTGGAAGAAGCAGTGCTCGGTGCTGTAATGTTGGAAAAGGAGAAACTCGCCGAGGTATTAGAGATCATACAGAGCGTGGAATGCTTTTATGTAGACGCTAACCAAAAAATATATGCTGCTGTACGCCGCCTGTTTGATAAAGGTAGCCCGGTAGACTTGCTGACGGTAACCGAAGAACTGAGAAAAAGTAATGAACTGGAAATAGTAGGTGGTGCATACTACCTTACCCGCCTCACAATGAGCGTGATATCCAGTGCCCACGTAGAAGCCCATGCGCGTATCATCATGGAGAAATTCATTCAGCGTGAGTTGATACGCATATCCGGAAATGTAATAGGTGATGCCTATGAGGACAGTACCGATGTATTTGACCTGCTTGACAAAGCAGAATCGAGCCTATACGAGATCACCGATAAGCACCTGCGCAAGAACTTTAAAAGTCTGAGAGATGTGCTTGTATCTACTATTGGCGAAATAGAGGAAAACAGGAATAAAAAAGATGACCTCACCGGGGTGCTTTCCGGCTACGCTCCGCTGGACAGGCTTACGGCCGGTTGGCAAAAAACGGACCTTATCATATTGGCGGCACGTCCATCTGTGGGTAAAACGGCCTTTGCACTGAACCTGGCCATGAATGCGGCTATGAATTCAGCCAAGCCTTACCCGGTAGCTGTGTTCTCCTTAGAAATGGGTGCGGGGCAGATCGTAAAACGTTTGCTCAGCGCTGTAACGGAAGTGCCTATGGAAAGCATTACGCGCAACCGTATGGAGGAGCATGAATTCATACAGCTCACCCAGCGTATGGAAAAATTATCGAAGGCACCTATTTTCATAGATGACCAGGCCGCACTAAATATCTTTGAGCTGAGAGCTAAAGCAAGACGATTGAAGCAAAGGCATGATATTCAGATGATTATCATCGATTACCTACAGTTGATGCAAGGCAATACCGATAAAGGTGGCAACCGTGAGCAGGAGATCAGTAAGATATCCCGCGACCTGAAAGCATTAGCTAAAGAATTGGATATACCCATCATAGCATTATCCCAGTTGAACCGTTCTGTTGAATCCCGCAAAGAATCGAAAGTACCTCAGTTGAGTGACCTTCGTGAATCGGGCGCCATCGAACAGGATGCTGACCTTGTCATGTTCCTCTACCGTCCCGAATACTACGGTATTAACAACGACGAGATGGGCCAGCCTGTGGCAGGAGAAACGCATATACACGTGGCCAAGCATCGTAACGGTAGCACCGATACAGTAAAGGTACGCTTCATAAAAGAGTACCAGAAATTTGTAGACCTGGAAGAAGGTAATTTTGGCAATTTCTCAGGCGGCTTTACGCCCGGCGATAATCCAAGAGCAGGTATACCACGCGATACCAGCGAATTTGGCGGCTCAAAACTATTCATCCCATCAGGCGGATTCCAGACACGTGGTTCCAAAGCGAATGATGTAAGTTGGGACGATGATGATCTGAATAGCAAAATAAGCAAACCAAGACCACCGGACGACGAAGAACAACCTTTTTAAAACATACTTACTACCATTGCATAGAGCCACTCCATTATGGGTGGCTTTTTACATAGAAAAGATGTTAAAAAAGCTAAATAATGGCTTATTTCAATTGAAACTCACAGCATTGTCAAATTATCAAATTGTCAAATTGTCAAATTTAAAATCGTAATTTTGCCACCTAATATTTTTGCCGGATGTCCCGTATTTATTTTGACAATGCAGCTACCACAGCTTTAGATCCCGAAGTACTTGAGTTCATGATGCCTTTTCTTACCGAAAAGTTTGGCAACCCGTCTTCTGTCTATTCTTATGGCCGTGAAAGCAAGCTGGCAATTGAAAATGCGCGTAAAACAGTAGCTAAGATACTCAATGCCAACCCCGGAGAAATATTCTTTACATCAGGTGGTACTGAAAGCACCAACACAGCTATCAACGCTGCCCTGCGCGACCTAGGTTGCAGGCATATTATCACTTCGCAAATAGAGCACCATGCCACGCTACATACCGTAGAATATATGGAAAGCCGCGGACGTGCATCAGTGAGCTATGTAAAGCTGGACAATGAGGGGCATATAGACATGCAGCACCTGGAAGACCTGCTCAAGTCTGCCAATACAAGAACACTCGTTACCCTCATGCATGCCAACAACGAAGTAGGCAACCTGATGGATATAAAAGCAGTAGGCGACCTCTGCAAAAAATACGATGCTATCTTTCATAGCGATACGGTACAAACAGTTGGCCACTACCCTTTCGACCTGAAGAATACCTATGTACATTTTGTAAATGGTGCCGGCCATAAATTTCACGGGCCTAAAGGCGTGGGCATTTTGTATGTAAATGAAGAGATCAGCATCAAGCCTTACATCAATGGTGGTGCACAGGAACGTAATATGCGTGCAGGAACAGAAAATCTATATGGCATTGTGGGCTTTGCAAAAGCACTCGAAATTGCAACCAAACGTTACGAACAAGACAGTAATTATATCAAGGACCTGAAGTATTACATGGCTGAAAAGCTGAAAGAACAATTCCCCGGTGTAAAATTCAATGGCGATAGTCATGGCAACAGTTTATACACCGTACTCAATGTAGCATTTCCTATGACACCCAAAGCAGACATGCTCTTGTTCAACCTGGACATGGCGGGCATCTGCGTAAGTGGCGGTAGTGCCTGTACCAGCGGTGCCAATAGCACGAGCCATGTTATCAAGGCTATCTACAATGGCCAGTCAGACAACATTGTTCCTATCCGTTTTTCATTCTGCAGACATAACACCAAAGAAGAAGTAGATGAAGTGGTGGAGAAATTAAAGGAGTTGGTTTAATGAGACTTTGTTTTTATTAGTTCGAGTTTTCTCTTTTTCTCATTGAAAATATAATATTTCGGAATACAAAATGAACTACTAGATTCATATATAGTATCAGTTATGAGTACTCTACTGTTGCTTTTGCATATATATTCATAACATGCACTGATCCAATCACACACCCTTCCAGTTTTGACATCAACAATGACGGCTTGTTTACAAGGAGAACCGCACCCCCAATAAATCAAACAATAATGTCCTGAGAAATTTACCCCATTCTTGTATCCATATTTAATTACTGTTCTGAAATGTCTACCATCTTTATTTATAAGTTGTAATGGAGCTATTTTACCCTGATATATCGACACCGTGTATTTCTTACTCAAAAGCAACGAATCAACATTTTGCCCGTTTATCATATTTATAATAATAAAAGAGGCTACAAATATTTTTAATGACTTGTTAAATATCATCTTGTAAATATATCATTAACTTGAAGACTACAAAAGCCCCCACTAGTCCCTCACTGGTTTAAGTCTTAGTGCAGCGTGACTTAAATCAACAAACAGAGCAAAGGACTCCGTCCGGCAATATTGCACAACTTCCAAATTATTATTATAAAGCTAAATAACTATGCCTTAATCTTATTCTACAATTCCACTACCTGGTTTAAGTCTTAGCGCAGCGTGACTTAAATCATACAAATAAGGCGAAGGACTCCGTCCGGCAATCTTTGCACACAGCCAAATTTCTATTATTGAGCTAAATAACTATTTTAGTGCAATGGCAACACGCTATCGTTTCGGAGAAAATTATTATGCTCATTTCATTACCTATTCCGTTGTCAACTGGATTGATGCATTAAGCAGGCCCGTCTATAAAGACATAGTTGTAGACAGCTTAAAACATTGCATAGACAAAAAAGGACTTAAACTACATGCATGGGTCATAATGAATAATCACGTGCATCTTATTATCACTGCTGAAGATGATAATAAACTTGCCGATATTATCAGGGATCATAAAAAATTTACCGCTCAACTGCTATTGCAAACAATAGCAGACAATCAACAGGAAAGCAGGAAGTCCTGGATGATGTGGTTATTCTCAAGTGCAGGAAAAGAAAATCCAAATAATAAAAATTATCAGTTTTGGCAACAGGACAATCATCCCATTATATTGTCAACGCCCGAAATGATGGTACAACGATTAAACTACCTACATCAAAATCCAGTCAGGGCTGGCATTGTCTACAAAGCTGAAGACTTTGTATATAGCAGTGCAATTGATTATTATACAGACAATAAAGGTTTGTTACCAATTGAACTGTCGCACTAAACATGCTGGACGGAGTCCTGCCTTCATTGCTGGATTTAAGTCTCGTTGCACTAAGACTTAAACCAGTTGTGATACACCTCCCACAAAAATCTGCGTCTTTCTGCGAATATCCGCGAGTATCTGCGGGAAAAAATATAAACCACAGAGTTTTTTTGCCTTAATTTTATCATACAATCCCCCATTATGAAATACCTGCTTTTTATTTTGTTACAATGCTGCACACTCATCTCCTGGTCCCAATCGCTTTACCTCAAAACAGATTCTATCCGCCGCCAATATCATTTACCCGAAATTGGTTGCGCCATTATCAGTGCCGAAAAGATAATCGACCTGCAGGTTTGCGGATATCATAGAATAGATAAGCAAGACAAAGATGATACTGCAAGGCTCTCCGACCA
>Ga0207152_1010_pt1 | contig 40654 bp, 35 predicted proteins | sample Alteio_BWMinHeat_30_FD_153590 | JGI IMG/M metagenome (GOLD analysis project Ga0207152, IMG submission 153590) | Enriched cells from forest soil in Barre Woods Harvard Forest LTER site, Petersham, Massachusetts, United States -... | ecosystem: Environmental > Terrestrial > Soil > Temperate forest >... | reverse complement strand
CATGGAGGCAAAGGCAATCACATTCAATCATGGCCTGATTTTCCTCATAGTGATACTGATTATCGAGGATTTCCCGATTCGCTTCAAAAAATATTAAAGCTTCAACGATTTTATTTTGATTCTTCGACAAATATTGTTCTCAATTCTTCTCTCAAAAGTTTTCTTCATTCTGCGGGAGGATATTATTTGAGAAGGCTTACGACTGCTAGTCCAGTCGATACATTAACACTTACACATCGTGGTGATACAATCGCCTGTGATCATTATAATTGGATGGTACTCAGCTTCGATACCACTGTCAACTCGCTTCTACTCAGTTATTATCTTACAATGACATATCCGCGTGATATTGATTTCGCTGTCCCTGACCGAAAAGGATTAATTCCTCTTCGTCATCCTGGAGATAATATAAAGTTTTACGATACTTGCGAAATCGATCTCAAGCAAATGATTAACGCCGAAAAGGCATGGAATTATGAAGTAGGCAATCCGAATATAGTATTAGCGCTTTTCGATTTCGGAGTCGATTACAGACATCCGGATCTTGGAGGAGGCTTTGGGCCGGGAAAACATGTGAAATATGGAATGCAATTCTCGGTAAATTCAAATCATACGATAGATCCAATCAATACTAATCAAGGTCACGGTACGCCTACAGCTGGTATCATGAGTGCCTTAACTAACCGCAATGCAACAAGCGTGGCTGGTGTAGCCGGAGGATGGGGAGTGCTCCCTTCTGATTCAGCCGGGGCAGTCGATCAAGGTATGGGATGCAGTCTTGCAATAATCGCTGCCAGCCAGGGTAATAAAAGCGATTATGTTGCAGGAGTTTTTGAAGCGGCATCCCATAGTGTTGTCACCGATTATGGAATTGGAGTAGATGCAATAAATACTTCATGGATTGTCAAGGAGGATGGGTTCCAAGAACCTGATCTTCATGGCGCAATAAATTATGCGTTTGAAAGCGGAGTAGTGCAATGTGCTGCTATGGCCGATAAAAATAGAGATGAATCTCTTAAACCAGGTTCTTTTCCTGCAGATTATGAAGAGCCCTGGGTAATATGCGTCAGTGGGAGCGAGCCTGATAAATCATTAGAGTATCCGCATGTCGCCTATGGATATTCACTGGATTTATTGGCTCCGGCCGGTAACCCTCTCGACGGATGCGGTGGAGGCTTGAGTATGAACTGGACTACAATAAATAGTACTGCTCCGCCAAATGAAATAGATAGCCCGAATTTTAATTACGGCAGTTTTGGTGGTACTTCAGCTTCTGCCCCACATGTAACCGGAGCGGCCGGATTAATACTTTCATGGTTCTCAAATTCCGGACATAAAGATACACCAAAACTTACCCCCGAAGATGTAGGTGGAATATTAAAAGCATCGGCGTGGCGAAACGATACAGATAGAATCAATAATAATATTAATTCACGTACTTGGCGGAAAAAAACGGGATGGGGACACCTGGATATAGGGAAAACTTTTGAAATGCTCGACCCAAATCCTGACGATGCAACCGATAGCAGATATGTCCTTCGGCATTATAGCTTCACCGATAATTTTAATTATGGAGATTGGCTGACCCAAGATTCAGTGGAATATGTTTTTGACGTACCTTGCAGTCCTTTTATTCATAAGGATAGTACAACGTTTCTGAAATATCAGAATCGGGAATATATTCTTAATGGAGTCGGTGGAAATGGCCATCAGCAGGACGTTTATTACGCAAGAGTAAGACCGGTTACAAGACTGGTAACATTAGATAGTATTTGGGAAGTCGATACCGCCAACACCCCCTTATTCGCCTGGGGAAGAAGTGGCAGTATTAAAGAAAAAAGCGGTTGGAATTTCTCTACATATAACAACCAAACAGGATGGAGTTTTGTGATGGATGGTATGGGTGGAGATTCGTTAAATGAAGGGATTTTCCATTCGCAAAGCACAACCTTTACTATCCTGACTGCACAATATGATGTTTGGGCATGGGATACAACCACGAGCGGTTACACAAAACATCTGGGGCACGTACCTGCCGATAGTATGATGGGAGTAAATTTCTCCGTATATGGAAGGCTTCAACGCGCAATCTCCGGTGTAAAACAACCACCAGGCGGGAATCCAGCGATGATGGTTTCGGTTAACCCTGCAGGAGATCTTGTTATGGCCCATTTATTCGCAGACTATGAAATAGACCATGCAACCGTAGCAATTTATGATATGCTTGGAAGGTTGCAAGCCTCTCGTTATGAAGGAAATATAAATGCTGGAGATAACACAATTACTTATCCGGTTAATCAATTATCTTCAGGCACATATATTCTCCGGCTTTCAGGCAGAGGTTTTACGCAGTCGAAAAGTTTTCATATCATAAGATGAAAACCGTTTTTCTTATAGTGATACTAGTTTTTACCCATTGTAATCTTATTGCGCAATGGGTAAAAACTACATTTCCCAAAAACAGTTATTTGGCTGGCGCGTATCACTATATTCAAGGCGATACTATTTTTATTTCTATGGAAAGCTATGGTAGTGGTTTTTATCGCTCTATTGATGACGGAAATACGTGGGAGGACATTTATGACAGTCTTCCACATGAAAAAATTGTCAATTCTATAATTTATAGTAGAGGCTACCTAGTTGCCTGCCTTGCTGACGGAAATCCCGATTCAACGGGTGGTATATATCGATCTTTGGATAATGGTAATCATTGGCATATAGTAAATGGAAATGGTGCCATCAATGGAGGTATTACGCTGTTTTCTAACTATCAAAGTTTTTTGCTTGGTGCATATAATAGTGGAGGATTGCTTTTATCAACTGATACAGGCGAAAATTGGAAGAGTATTGACAAAGGAATACAAGGAGGTGGGATAAATGGTATAACGGAAAATAATGAAGTCATCTATATTTCTTCTTATGGAGGCGGGATTTATCGTTCTTCTGATTCAGGGCAGACCTGGGTTACCTTTAACAATCAAATTAAATTCCCACTTCATGGAGTCATTGATATGGGCAAAATACTCTTTTGCCCTTCAGGTTCTTTATTTCAGTCTTCGGACAGTGCTATACATTGGACAGCAAGTACAGTTAATGTAACTCCCGTATCAATGGACAAAAGCAGTTATTTTTTATTTGTAGGTGGCGATAAAGTTTTTTATACAAGTGATACAGGAAAAACATGGAAGGATATTACTGGTAATATTCCAACAAGTGTATCCTTTATAGCTTCTAATGATACATATATTTTTGCCGGATCAAATGATGAGATTTGGCGCCGTCCCCTGTCGGATTTTACAAATGCCGTTCATCAAAACCCGGAATCAAATTTAAAATTATTTATCATTTCTAACCCCATCACCTCCTCCGCCGATTTTCAATTCGACGCCTTGCAAGAACCGACACTCTTCGAACTCTTCGATGCGCTTGGCAGATCGGTCTTCCACCAGCAGCTTCCTGCAGCGCAGGCGAGCTTGCGTATAGATATGCAAAAATATCCGGCGGGTATTTATATTGCGCGGTTGGGGGGGGAAACGGTCCGGGTTATTAAATATTAATGGCCTATTCTCCGGCTTTCAGGTACTGGTTTTACGCAGTCGAAAAGCTTTCACATCATAAAATGATAAAAGCATTTGTAGTTATCGTGACGATGGTCTTTTCCCGCTACGCAGTTGCGCAATGGGAAAAGACTCTCTTCCCTTCATCAGATTTTTCTAACGCGGTATTTTATGTTCACGATCATAGTCTTTTTGTGTCCCTGGATGGATTCACAACTCTATATCGTTCGCAGGATGACGGAGCGCATTGGGTGAATATTCACGACAGCCTTCCAAAAGAAAAACGTGTCGAATCAATTATCTATACTGGGAAATATCTTCTTGCTTCAATGTTCGATTGGAACCCTGATTCGACCGTAGGAAGATGTTATAGATCAACCGATGACGGGAATACATGGCAACTCACTACAGGGAACGGAAAAGATATAGCTATTATTTATGCTCTTGCAGATTTTAATACATTTCTGCTCGGGGCGTATGGTCAAAATAGTATCGTCATGTCTACCGATAATGGCGATAATTGGGTAAGCATCGTAGATACATTAGAAGGATACGGCGTAACAAAATTTCTGCTTGATGGAAATCATCTCTATGCTGCCGAAAATAACGGAGGAGGTATTTACTGCTCCACCGATACAGGAAGGACATGGCGCCGCTTTAATAATCAGCTTTCTTATACCGATATTACAGATATTATTTCAGCGGGCCACACATTATTTGCATCTGCATTACAAGGATTATGGTATTCTACAGATAGTGCCAAGCATTGGAAGAATTACTCTGACACGATAAAAGTCACTTCTCTTTCAAAGACAAATAATCTGCTTTTTGCGAGTGGAGATAATATATACTGTTCTCTTGATACCGGTAATGTGTGGATCGATATTACCGGAAATCTGCCGGTATATAGATCATTTATAGGCACAAACGACAAATATATTTTTGCAGGATCTGGCGGTGAGATCTGGCGCAGGCCGCTTTCCGATTTTACAAATGCCGTTCATCAGAATCCACCGCCTTTGTTGACATTATCCGTGCTCTCTAATCCTGTTACTTCATCTGCAGATTTTGAGTTCAGCGCGTTGCATGATCAACAAATCCTCGAGCTTTTCGATATGCTTGGCAGATCGGTGCTGCGCCAACAACTTGAGGCAGGTGAATTCCGCTTGTACATTGACATGGAGAAGTATCCGGCAGGTATTTATGTCGCTCGTTTGGGCACAGAAAGCGTAAAGCTCATTAAAAAATAAAAAGACCGCACGTCACCGCACGGTCTTTGCAGATCATCACTCTGCAATGCATTCTTTAAAGGTATTCAGACATTGCTGCCCGATCCTACTTAGATAAAGAATTTTCCAGCGCTTTAGTTCACATAAAAACCGCGCGGGTTGGCGCGGCGAAGGACCTCTCTTTTTTTGCGCAAACTACACTTATACTGTTTCCTCCGTATATTTTATTCTCCTGGATCGTCAAGGAATTATCGTGCCACACCGGAGAACTCTCGAATAGACACGTAATTGCAGGTTCAGATAAAATAACTTAAGATTTTCTTAGAGCTACTCGAAAACTTTACGGTTTGAAACGATAGATAACCCGTAACCTATTGATTTATAATAAACTGATTTATTGGCACGGTACTTGTCCATCCAATCCACGCTACGGGGTAAAAGAATATTTATCCATAGTACATTAGCTTATCACTAAGATAGTATTGCCATGAATTATAGGTTGTTCCTGATCTTATTGGGAATTGCATGCATATATACGCATGCAAACGGTCAGCCTATGCAACGTATGTTAGGAGCCCGCGCATATCAACTCGATGATGGCACCCGCTCCGGCAAGACAATGACCTGGGATATCTCCGGTACGATCAGCCAATCTTATCAGCTTCACTGGCCGGCTACAGCACCAACCGCAAATACGAATTACTGTGTGGCCGATGCTTCAGGCAATATGTGGTGGCAGGAATATCCTGAATTGCCACCGCTTACAGCAGGGAATATGTGGGTTGGGAATTCTCTCAATGCTGCTCAACAATTTCCGCCAGGACCGGTAGGCTCAATACTAACAATCAATTCATCAGCAATGCCGGAATGGTCATCTTCGTTGCCTGCCGAAGTAATGATGAGTGCAAACCAGATAACTTCCGGCACTCTTCAACCGGGAGTGAATATCACTGTCGGTAACGGAGCAACGATTGTACCGAGTGGCGGAGGAAATATAACCGCAAATGGACTTTCAGGTGCGGGGATAGGAAAATATTCAGGTAAAATCGATCTTGCGACGGGAATAAATTATTTGGATATCACCTATCCCGGGATCACCGCTGCCTCTTCAGTGACTGTTTCTGTTTTCGATCCCCAGGCAACAATTTTCGGATTTGTAGGAGCGCAGGTATCCGAGATCACTCCAGGTATGGGTTTCCGTGTGATCTTTTCAGCCGATTATCCAAATTCGCTTACCGGGCAGCTTCATTATACCGTCGTGAACCCCTAATTTTTTTTCGAAACATATTAATCACTTATTAACAAATCAAATGAAAACATCTAAACTATTGGCAATTGCCTTTATGCTTTGTCTCGGGGCTTTCACTGCGGATGCTCAAACATTGACAAGAAGCATGGTTCTTAAACCAGCCGGGTCGGCGTTCACAGCAACGATCGATCTGACAGGAGCTCCTGCAGCAAACTGGAGCCTTGACTTTCCCGACGGCTCACTTGCGGCAACAGGACCCTTCATGAAGGTTTCTACAGCTTCAGGTAATAAAGGAGTCAGCTTCGGTCAGGTCACTCTCACATCGAATGGGGCTGCCGGCGACATTACGGGAATTCTCGGAGTATCCAACGGTGGTACGGGACTTGCAACACTTGCCGCGAACTCCATCCTTCTTGGAAACGGTACATCTGCAATGAATTCCGTTGCAGTTGGATCTGCGGGTCAGGTTCTATCAGTAGTTGGAAGTGCTCCGGTCTGGTCGACAACGATCGGCGGCGGCACAAGTGTGATAACGAACATTAATAACTCTGGCACAACAGATACAACAAATATTAATTTCGGCTCAACAGGCGGTATGACCCGTGTCGGTAATGCTACAAGCGCGACATCGTTTCTCGGAACAGTCACATTCGGAACTGCTCCTTCGATTCCCCTTCCTCAGAATAACATCTGGGTCGGCAATGCATCGAACGTTCAGGCTGCAGTTGCACCGACGGCGAACGCAGTGCTGATCACGAGCGGAACCGGCAATCTTGTACCCACCTGGACGACATCGCTTCCGATCGCGCTTGGCGGTACATTCAGTACTGCAGTTCCGACAAATGGCGGAGTGGCGTATGGCAACGGAACGCAGTATCAGTTCTCGGTCGCAGGCACTGCCGGACAGGTACTTCAATCCAACGGTGCAGCAGCTCCGACATGGGTAAGCGTCAATACGCTCGTTGCAGGTTTAGCCGCACAATATACTGTGGTCGCTGCCGATCAGACAGCAGGCTATGCAACCATTACTCCTGCTATTGCAGGATATAGCGCGACATCGAAGATCATTGTCACCTATCAATCGGCAAGCGGACCTGCTGAAGCAGCTTCGGTCAGCACCCAAACTGCGACAACATTCCAGGTGAATTCCGGCGCAATGACGACTGGAGATAAAATAAGCTATATCATCATTAATTAATTAGCATCTTTCGTTGCTGCCTGTTATGATGAACAGGCAGCACAATGTGTGTAGGGCTGATATTGCTTTCGTTGGGCGATCAGCCGAAACGTTGATATGGAAAAAGCTATATTTCTATGCATTCTTATTTTCTGTCTTTCCTCGCTTGCGAGTGCACAGACAAGAACCAAGAACGAATTATTACAAAACACCGCGGGCAACCAGGTTACACTTGGTGCGCCCGCAACGGTGACAAACAATACGATCCTGTTGCCCGGAACGCTTGGGCTACAGGGAGGGCTATTATATATCGGCTCGGTTGCAGGTGCAGTCGGCTCGACAACATGGCTAAATCCTGGAACGAACGGACAAGTACTTACTCTAAGCAGCGGAGTTCCGATATGGTCAACTCCGACTTCGGCCCAGACAAATTTTGCCGACAACGTTTTTTCGATCTTTAATTCGACGACAAATACTAAAATAGCGGTATTTAATGCCGCATCGATCTCTGCAGCGACTACCCGTACTTTTACTTTCCCGGATGTTAATGGAACACTGATAACCACAGGTAATCTTTCTTCCATCACTACAACCGGAACTGTCACATCAGGTATTTGGAACGGTACAGCGATCGGGCCGACGTTCGGCGGTACCGGACTCGCAACCTATATTCTCGGAGATATGCTGTATGCCAATGGCGCTAACTTACTTTCAAAGCTTTCAGCAATACATCGACAGTAAAACAATTCCTCACGCAGACCGGTACAGGCGCTATTTCTGCTCAGCCGCTTTGGGGAGCAATTGTCCCAGCAGATATCAATGGAGCTGCATGGACACTTACCGGTAACAGCGGCACAACCTACGGCACAAATTTTATAGGAACGAAGGATTCGGTGAACGTGCAATTTCGGGTCGATAATATTGTTTCCGGAATGATCGAAATAAGTGGTCTATTTAATACCGGTTTAGGATATGGAAGCTTGAGTAATGCTACAACTGGCGGCGCAAACACCGCTATTGGATACAAATCGCTTATTAGCAATAGCTACGGAGCAGACAATACTGCATGCGGGTACGGAGCACTTGTTTCGAATATCGGAGCGATAGAAAATACTGCTATGGGATACCTTACTCTTTTCTTAAACACTGCTGGCAGTTTGAATACCGCTTGTGGGGCAGGGGCGCTCTATTCTAATCTTGGCGATAGTAACACCGCGTGTGGATCGCTTGCCGGAGTATCAAACACTACCGGATCTAACAATACTTTTTTAGGGCTTTCAGCGGATGTACTCACCGGAAATCTTAAAAATGCTACGGCCATCGGATCACGTGCGGCAGTAAATCAGAGCAACAGTATTGTGCTGGGAAGTATTAACGGTGTTAATGGAGCAACGGCGAGTGTCAACGTCGGTATTGGCACAACGACTCCAACTCAGCTTCTCCATCTAAAAAACGGTCATATTCGAAGCGAGCAGACAACGAAACCTACCATTGTCGTCACAACGCAAAACGGAATAACTGCTGCTGCTATTGCAAACGGTTCCACCGATACACGTGGAACAATTACAACGACAGGGACCAATGCAATCGCGAATACTGTCCTGACTATTACTTTTAATAGTTCCTGCTCGAATGCTCCTGTGGTAATGATATCTCCTGCAAATGCCTCTGCTCAAACGGCAACATATTTTGTGACATCTACGGCAACAACATTCGTGCTCAATTTTCTTGATCAGGCAAATGCTACTCCTTCATTTAATTATTTTGTAATAGAATAAGATGCTTCAGACTTGACGGAAAAAAGTAATTTTAGATTTTCTCCCCAGATCTATTAACTGATGGGTTAATAGGTTGTATCTCATGGCAAGGGCGTCGTAAGACGCCCTATTTTTTTTTGTTACAAAATCTCCCTTTATACGAATACCATCCATGTTACATCTAAAAAATATGACGATATTTATTACACTTTTTACTTCTCTTTTGCTGACTCTTAGCTGCAGCGAGAAAAAAATTGAAGACGCGAAGGTTTCGGCCCAAACATCCGATGGAAAGATCAAAGTTTTTTCTGCAGAAAAAAACGAGTATATCTCAGTCGATAAAGTCCAGAAAACCGATGACGAGTGGAAGAAACAGCTTGAACCGCTTTCGTATGAAGTAACCCGTCATGCAGGAACCGAGCGCGCCTTTACCGGAAAATACTGGGATAACCATGCGAAAGGAATTTATTCGTGCATTTGCTGCGGCAACGATCTATTTACCTCCGAGACAAAATTCGAATCAGGCACCGGCTGGCCCAGCTTCTGGCAGCCGATCGCAAAAGAGAATATCGAGACTTCAACAGATACTGATATCGGCGAGACGCGTACCGAAGTACATTGCGCCCGCTGCGGCGCACATCTCGGTCATGTCTTCGATGACGGGCCGAAACCGACAGGGTTGCGGTACTGCATGAATTCAGTCGCTTTGAATTTTAGGGAAAAATAATTTAACTTTTTCCGAGAGGAGCGAAGAGTCCTCATAAAAAACTAATTACAAAAAGAGATTTTTTTGTATATTTGTATCCTCATTATCATAAGGCTTCAGGTTATAGTACAACATCAGGATAAGGGAGGCATCATGAGAATCTCTTCGTATCGGCAGAATACACCTAAACTTCTTCTTAACGTAATCATCTTCATGGTTGCCTTGGGCGCACCAGGTTGCGATTGGGGTTTCCTGGGATGCAAAAATTCTACTTCGACAACATCATGCGGGCAATATAATAGTGTGCATCTTGATAAAACGATCACCGCAAGCGATCCGTCATTTTATCTGGAGACCCCGTTAGCTTCCAGTAGTTCGGATTGTCCCGCCGATTATAATCTTATATTTGGATTTGCAAATCTTGATACGGCAATATATTATTTAAATAATCTGAGCGCGGTACCAGTCAATATTGCAACTGCTTTCCAAGTCAAAGCGACGGACGGTACCGGCGGTTACTTTGTAAAGGATCAAGACTGGCACATAGAAAAAAGAAGTCAGGTGTTTCCACAATGGTTGGTAAGTTTTTCCGACCATAATAGTAACTCGACTTTAAGTTCAAAATATTTTATAACCTTCGGATTGAATTCCCTCAATCCTGGCGACTCGGTAAAAGTATCCGGCACGATCGGTTACCATGTGCCAAATTAGGGCTCATTTCCACGCGGATACTTAAAAGAGTACTCACTTTTACTTTACTAAAAGACCGTATAGGTCAGCCCCAGCGCCAATCCCTCTTTGATCTGCGTTCTTGGCGTTACGATCTTATCGTTAATAAGCTGAACTCCGAGGCTTGCAACGATATATTTATTTACTTTCACAGCCAGCACATTATCCGATCGAACGGTGATCACATCGAGCGTCTTGATCGGCGCAAATAATTCGAGCTTTGCTTTAAAAAGAATATTGCTGTCAAGCTCTAACTGCACTTCGGTCACCGATTCGAAACCTCCTTCGACAAGCGTTTTTTTGCCGCCGCTGTAAATGGTGTAATTCTTTGTAAATGTCTCGCGCAAACCTATGCCAAGCCGCGTGCGGAAAGATTCGGCATGTTTGTAACTCATACCGACTGCCTCGGTGGCTATCCCAGGATCGAGAAAATCCGATACAGCGGTTTTGGTATGAAGTGAATCGTTATTATATACATAGCCTGTCGTAAATTGCGATTTGAACGTCGCACTTCCGTATGGATCCCAGTGCTCGCTCATTTTATAGGCTAGGATAGATTCGAGGTCTATCTTATCATCTGTCTTTCGCAAGCCGAGACTTCCGAGACGCGCTTCGCCGTAGGAGAATTTATAATTCGTCGTCCAGTTTGTGTACTGCTCCTCATTAATACTTCGCCCGTCAATGAGCAGATTATATGCAAGCGCATTGTCCCCACCGGCAGCCCAATTGGTGTAGCTGACTTGCGAAAGATTAAGTGTGGAGATCAGGCCATGTGTCCAGCCGTATTTTACAGAATCTTTATCCTCTTTTTTTTCCTGCGCCAAAGTGGTGGAAAAGATAGCAATGACAAAAAGCATCACAAGAATGCGAATATTTTTCATAGGAATAAATTGTAAGAAAAAAAAATTATTTTTTGCGAAGTTCGTCGCGGATCTCAGTCAGGAGAGAGATCTCGGCAGAAGGAACAGCTTTCTGCTCCGCTTCCTGTCTTCTTTTGAGAAGATTGATCGTTTTAATAAGGAGAAAGATGCAAAAAGCAACAACGACAAAATTCATGATTGTATTGATGAAGAGTCCGTATTTGATCTCGACGGCAGGACCGGCAGCTGTCGCTTCCTTGATCTTCACTGCGAGATTGGCGAAATCGACGCCATTCAATACCATGCCAATAGGCGGCATAATGATATTTTCGACAAGTGAGGAGACGATCTTCCCAAATGCAGCGCCAATGATTACGCCAACAGCCAGATCTATGACATTGCCTTTAATGGCAAATTCCTTAAATTCTTTAAACACTTTCATAGGTTGATAATGATTGGTAAACGAATACAAATATACTACGTAAGCGGATTCTATTTCATGCGAACGATCTCGAGCCGACGGTTTTTTTCCCTATTTTCCGGTGTGGTATTCTGTACAAGAGGATTATGCGGTCCGTAGCCAACGGTAGAAATACGTGAAGCCGCTATACCCCGAGAAACAAACCACACTTTTACTGACTCGGCCCTATCCTGCGTCAGTGCCATGTTCGTATTGAAATCGCCGGAGTTATCGGTATAATCACGGAAATCAACAAGTATATCAGTATGATTGTCCAGCGTGTTAAGAATCTTCGTAAGGATGGTATCCGATTCCTTTTTTAGGGTTGCAGTTGCGCTGTCGAATACTACGCCAAAAAGGATATGCACTTCTCCGCGCTCGCCGAGATCGAATTCATCGTCACTAAGAGATTTAGGTTTAGCGCCTAACGTAAAAGTAATACCGATACTGAATCCCCAATACGCATCCTTACCCTTATCCGGAATAGGGTTCAGGACGTCTGTCAGCGTCGGATTGAGTCCTCCTGAAGCCTCTATTGCCAATTGCCTGGAGAGCTGATGGCGGAGTCCGATACCGGCAGGGAAATAGAAAGCGGTCCCACTCTGATTAGATGCCGGGGTTGAATTAAGACTAAAATGAATTATCCCCACTCCGCCGTAAAGATATGGCTTCCAATCCTCACTTTCAAGCGGAGCAAAACGCAGGCGGGCATCGATCGGAATAATATTGGCGGTGTATTGCGAGTAGCCGCCTTGGTTAGTGCTTATTATACTTGCGAACCCGATTCCCATTTCCAAACTCCAATGCGCAGCAATTCCATTTTCCCACAGTGAGTATACACGGACCTGGCTGCTCATTGAAGGGATATTCGTTGCACTGATCCCTTGAGACCCCCCGATATCTGCACCAAGATTCCACGAAGATTCGAACTGAGCGTAAGAATTCCTGACTGAGAAAATCACGCTTAAGCAAAAGAAAGCCAAAAAAAATATTCGTATCAAATTTTTTACCGCGGCAATAGATCAACAATAGCAAAAATACGGAAAATAAAAAAGTCGAAAGTCATTTCTGACTTCCGACCTCAGTTTTTTGATCGAAAAAATTAGCGTTTACGTCCGGGATCGACTTCTTCGAGCCAGGCGACTTTCGCTTCAAGCTGTTCTTTCGGCTCTACCCAATTCGGATCGGGCAGACAGCAATCGACCGGGCATACGGCTGCGCATTGGGGTTCATCATGGAAGCCGACGCATTCGGTACATTTATCAGGCACGATATAAAAATAATCCATCGAATGAAAACCGACTGCTCCGCTCGGGGCAGGATCGTTCGGGCCATAGGTCTGACCGGCAAGGCTCCAATTCGCTCCGCCTTCATAAATTGCGGTGTTAGGACATTCCGGTTCGCATGCACCACAATTGATGCATTCGGTTGTAATCATGATCGCCATTACATTTCTCCTCTAATATTAAGTATGTATAAAATTATGCCGTGATAATAGTAATTCGTCGAAGCTCAGGGAAAAAAGTATCCGCTACTTCATACGTAACACCCTTAGTATGCATTAAACACGCACCGTCGAGACAACGTTCGATTTCCGTGCGAAAATTTGCAACATCAACGCCTAAATAATCATCGGCATATTGCTTTAATTTATCAAGGGATTTATTATACTGGCTTATTGCCCCGGAGGTATTTCCGTGCGATAAATGATGGGAGCCGACTGCCGCTTGTATCAACCCTTGCAAAAAAAGCCGCCGCTCGCTCCGATCCTCCTGCCAGAGTTCTTCGAATGCATCATGGCAATCAAAGAATTCCTTTTGGTTGAATAATTCGACTCCGTGCGCAAATTGTTTTTCGAAAGCAGCTTCGTCGTTACCTGTCATAAGTATTTCAACGATACTGACAATGTAAAAGTTAATGCAGGTGTTACCTCAGACAGAGTTTTATGGAGATATGTGATTAAAAACTTCGTATATTTCGGATAAATTGTTCGTCTTTTTTTAGTAGGAGGGATCATGCAAACAAAATGGGAATATATTGTTTTCTGCCTTATCTCGATTTTTTTTGCTGTTCATTCGATTGCACAGGTATCGTCACACGCCGCTCCCTGGAATGAGGACTTTATTCGTCACGGAGTTCCATCGCAAGCACACCATACACCTTCATCGCCACTTTCCGTCCCGATACCTGTTCCGGGCACGATCCCCATCGGACTAGATGGAATGTATCAAGGCCAATCTGCGAACAGAGGATTGCATAATATTCTTGTCGATCCCAGTCATGTACAAAATCTGCATGCCGCTGTAACATTTCCCTTAAACGTTACGGAAGCGGATACGGTAAGCGGCAAAAATTTCCTGTCTCAGCTTCGGGTGTATTATCTGTTCAGTTCAGATGGGGGAATGACCTGGTCTGCGCCGAAACCTATTATTGATGTTCATGCGACATCTCCGGAGATGATCCTTATGAGACGCGGAGCTGACTACGTTCCGGTAATCGCGGCTGTTCGGAATAACGCGGATACGAACAATCCTTTTAGTTGCGCCTTGTACATTGAACAAGGAAAACCCGGCGATGGAAATTTTACTGAATTTCTCGCCGATCGGAAAACATTTCGCGATTCGATCAGAAATATCGATAATCCAAGTATCGCTCTTTCGGGTGATAGTACAAAAATATTCATGACAGCCGGCGTCGATAATTCCAATGCAAAAAATCCCGGGTACATTCAATTCGGAACTTTCGCTTTGAGTGAAGACCGAAAGAGCGTTACGTGGGGTGGCTGGAAACAAGGGCCGAATCACGGGGCCCGGGGCGCTGAAGACCCTCTTGGTTTTGCATTCTCTTTTTCCACTTCTGTACGAGTCTCGCCGAGTGGAAAAATCGGAGTACTCTGGACTAATCGCGATTACGGAACTCCCGATCTCTCGACCTATCTGTCGGAATCAAACGATGGGGGTGCAACTTGGCTTGCCACACCGAAGACCGTTTTAACCCCCTTGAGTACGCAACAGCCTGCTTCTCCCGATGGTCATGCGTATGTATTAGTCACGTTCAATACCGATTTCTGGTATGCAGGCGAACACGCGCAATGTGTCATGGCCGGTTTTTACTATAACCGCGACACCGGCAGTGGAAAAGGATTTTACATACCTCAATCAGGTACGATTACTTTTTGGAACGATACGATGAGTCAAGCCGTCCTTCTTTTATCCAAGGAAAATGACACGCCGCTTGGGAACTCCGTGCTCGATGGTTCTTGGCTTGCACCTTGGACGAACACAGCGGGAGGGACTGATCCGCAGGGTTTGACAAACCTTTACTATCCGACGGTTGCGCGAACTTCCGACCCCAATGTTTTTTCGATCTATTTCAATGCCTGGCAGGATGGAGGAGACATCGAGGATATGAGTTCGATCGGCACTATCGGCAACGGAATGTATACCAGTTATCCTTATTTTGGCATTTGGCAAACAACTACGATCGATGGCGGAGTGAACTTTACTTATCCGGTTATGGTGCACGGCAACGATCTCACCAATTCAAGCGCCCAGCAATATGATTACCGTCAGATCGAAACTGCTCCATGGATTCCCTCGTCGCCTTCAGGAGAATTGAATATTCATACCCTCTTCAATGTCGATACTTCCGCCGGAATTATTGATTATGCCGGAAATCCCGGTTATGACGAAGTCACCTGGCTTTCCGAATCACGGCAATTTTCAGGCGTCGAACAGCAGGCAAGCCAGAAGTCATTGCAGATCTTGAATTATCCGAATCCCGTTACTACGACGACAACGTTTCCTCTCCTTCTTTCAGACGCCGCTCCGGTTACCCTAGAAATTACTGATATGCTTGGGCGTAATATTTTAAGAAAGAATTATGGGATTCTTGGTACAGGAAAACAAGAAATTGTATTCAATGCGAAGAGTTTGGAATGCGGGTCGTACGGATATCGCTTCATTATTGGAAGTAATCGTTCGAACGGAATTTTTACAGTTATTCGATAAGCCCTGATAGTTTGACAAAGAGACAAAAACTTGCTCGGATACATCTATAAGTTATAGATGCACTTATCCACCTCCTATCCACACGTATAATTTTTACCTGTTTCTAAAGTAGCCGAGTATTTTCGTCCACATTATTAGAAATCATCAAATTTGTACTGATTTTGAGGATAAATTCTCCATTATTCCCCACCTGATTTATCAAGAACCTTCGTATATTTGTAGTGTCAAGATGTGCATAAAATGTGAAACGAGCGGTTAGGCGGGGGTGTTAATTATATTAGAGAAATATAAAGCATGAACCTTTACGACGATTACGACCAATTTGCCTTCGGTGATGACGAACTTCCGGGAAAACCCGATAAAGAAGAGTCCGAAACGCGCAAAAAATATTTCGAAGACGAACTTACCCGCTACCGGGAAGAAAAAAGGTCCAATCGCGATTTTACTCCTAGGGAAAACAAACAGCGAGCTTTCCTCAGCCCGGAAATTTTAGAAGCCCTCGTCGATTATTGCATTGAGAATGATAAGTTCGAAGAGGCAATGCATTTTGCTAAACTGCTAACCCAACACGCGCCTTTCAGCTCCGAAGCGTGGCATCGCCGTGGAATGCTTGAAGCCCATCATGCTGAATATGAAGATGCTCTTATTTCGTATGAGCGCGGACTATCACTCGATCCGACCGACGCAGAGTTGCTCATTAATTACGGAATCGTCTTAGAAGCTCTTGGCAGAACCGAAGAAGCTCTGCATACTTTCGACCGTGCGCTGACGACCGATCCTGCCAACGACGATGCGCTCTTTTCGAAGGGTATATGCTTCGAAAAGGCTGAGCGTTTTCATGATGCGATTTCCATCTTCCGTTACCTTGCCGGCAAAGAAGAATTTGCGAAAGACGCGCTTTATGAACTCGGCTACTGCTACGATTCGATAGAAGATTTTAATAAGGCTCTCGAATCTTACGAATTGCATCTCGACCAGGATCCTTATAACCACAATGGCTGGTATAATCATGGCATAGTCTATAACCGGATGGGCATGTTCAACAAGGCGATCTCGAGTTATGAGATGGCGCTTGCGATCAAAGAGAAATTTCCGGCAGCGTGGTATAATCGTGGCAATGCGTATGCTAATCTCGGCAAACTGAACGAGGCGATCGAATCATATAAAGAATGCTTGAAGTATGAAGCCGAAGATGTCAGCGCCTGGCATAATCTGGCGAATGCCTATGAGGAGCTTCAGCGGTTTCGCGATGCTATCCGCTGTTTTTCGCAAGCGATCAAATACGATCCGAAGCATTCGGAATCTTATTTTGGCAGAGGCTCTTGCTACGATGCGCTCGATCATCCGCGCAAAGCATTGGAGGATTACGACGCTGCGCTTGCCATCAATAACAAGAATGCCGAATTGTGGTATGCTAAAGCCGATGCGCTGTATAATCTCGGCAAATTGAACGAAGCGCTGTTGGCTTATAAAATGGTTTTGGAACTCTCGCCTGATGATTTCGAAGCATGGTATGACTACGCCGAGACACTTATAGATGAGCGCCGCTTAAGCGAAGCCGCCCGTGCCTACGAACAGGCAACCCGTATCGAACCCGATTGGGCGGACGCCCACTTCGGCAGAGCAAAAGCGCTTTACCTCCTTGGCGCGCATCTCGAATCCGCCGTAGAACTGCTCATCTCGTTCCGCCTCGACCCGGCAAAAAGAAAAAATTTCGACGCCGAATTCCCGATCCTCGGCACGGAAGAATCTTTCAAGCAGGTGGAGGAGATAGTGAATGAGAAGACGGGGGAGAATAGTCTTTTTGGCAACGACTAAAAGCACTATGCCAAACGCATGAACCCACTTCTTCGCTGGGCTGGTAGTAAAAAGCAACTCGTTCCTATCCTTGCTTCTCATTGGAGCGAGAAGTACCAACGTTATGTAGAACCTTTTGCTGGTTCGGGAGTTCTCTTCTTCAGCATAAAGCCAAACACGGCACTCATTGGCGATATTAACAAAGAGCTAATTGATACCTATCTCTCTGTTAAGTATCATGCTATAGAAGTCGCAGAAGAACTATCACACTTCAAACTGAGTGAAAAGGAGTACTATCGTGTACGATCCTTGGCACTCTCAGAAATTGGAAGAATCGAACGTGCTGCGAGATTTATTTTTCTAAATCGCTTCTGTTTTAATGGGCTTTACCGCACGAACAACGCGGGCAACTTTAATGTACCATTTGGTGGGATTGGAAGAACTGGCAAATTGCCAACCTTCGAATTCCTTACAGAAGTAGCCAGAATGTTAAAAGGAGCAACTTTAGTAGCTGGAGATTTTCAAAAGGTTTTGGACCAAACTAAGAGCGGTGATTTTGTCTATCTCGACCCACCTTATGTAAATTCTGAAAGTAGAACTTTCATTGAATATGGGCCAGAGGTGTTTACCGAAGCAGACCTTGAAAGGCTATCCGAACAGCTGGAAACTATGCAAAGAAATAGGGTCACTTTTTTGCTTAGTTACAAAGATTGTGTAGAGGCACGAAAGATTTTCAAAGAGTGGAAAATTTCTACAGTCACAGTAAGAAGAAATATTGCTGGTTTTTCGGGTGCTAGGAAGTACTCTAATGAAATTCTTGTTACAAATGGCAAAGTTTAAAAATTAAATAAGATTACATGGAAGCAGGCAGTACTTATCGGGAATTTAGATATCTGGATCTGAGTCCCGGGCCGTTAAATCCGCGGAAACTTTTTGATCGATACAAGCTAGATACGCTTGAAGAAAGCATTCGTGCTAATAAGATACTTGTGCCTCTGACAGTATACAGGGATAAGAAAAGTAATAAGATTTACATCCTTGATGGCGAAAGAAGGTGGAGATGCGCTGAAATGATTGAACTTGGAGAAGTTTCAACAAAGATAGATATACCTAAAGGACACCTTAAGATCCCAAACTCCTTAAAGAGCATTTTAACCTACGACGATTCAACCAAAATATTGGCTCATCGGTCTCCAATCGATGAATCAAGACGTGATGAATTATTAGGTATCCTGGATACGAAGGTGTGGAAATCTGCGATTGAAACTCTCTATCAACTTTCGCAACAACGTCCCCCGAAACAAGTTCCTATTCCAGTAAATATTGTTGATCCACCATCACCTTCCGCGAATATGCTGTACATGTTTCATGTCCATAATCTGCGAGAACAATGGGAATTGATGCCTACTGCGTTGTCCCTTGAAATTTTGATGAAAGAATTGAATGAAGAAGACGAAAGTAAATTGTCAGAGCTAACAAACCTTTCAGTAGCGCATGTAAGAAGATGCAAAATACTTCTAACATTCGATAAAAAATATCAGAATATGATGCTTGATCCAGATCCGCAAGCAAGGATAAAAGCCAATCTCTTTATAGAAATGAGCCCAGTTCTTGATTTGTATAGGGATCTTGGATCTCGAGTATCCGCTAATAATTCTAGAGATGAACTGACAGATATCTTTATCTACAAATATACAGAAGGAAAAATACCTAGTGTAATTCATTTCCGTCGTATTCTTGAGGCATATGATTTTATGACTGGTGATCCTGAAAGAGAGGATCGTATTGATGATTTCAAGAATGCTGCAAAGAATTTTGTCAAGGATAAGGATACCACAATCAAAAGTCTTTTCGAACCATTAATAGTAGAGGATAAAAAGTCTTCAGATGCTCTGCAACTTTGTAATGATTTTTTGTCGCAACTCAAACGGCTCAAGATAGAACATTCTGTACAAACAAAATCGAAACAAAAAGCTCTGCTCGTATCATTAGACGCAGTTGAGCGGACTGTCAAATCTTTGAAGGATTCTTTATCTGGAACTGACTGAATTAGATGCCAAGATCCCCTCTTGAAGATTTCCTCGATCACAATGATGAGCGGGTAACCGAACTCATTGAGAGGTATGCAACGTACCAGCCGCGAGTAGTTGACAAGGCTAAGATAGCAAAGTGGCTATTACAGTTTGATATCGCACACTATGATATTTTTTTACGTCTTTTAGAGTCAGTAAATTATTATAGCGAAATTAGGCTAAATGGTCTCCTTCAGGCACTTCATTTACACGTCATTGCGAGACTTTCAACTGATGGAATTATTAGTCCAGACCGAATCTTTTTCATTCCAGGTGGTGGCGCAGGGAAGAGTGCTGGGGCAATTGCGACTTCATACAGACGTGTGAATAACCTTGCAAATGCTTCTTTTAATTTTACCGACCTGAGTCAACTTACTGGCGTTCGATTCATAGAAGAATCTAACGGTTTGAAAAATGCTTACGTTTTCCTAGATGACTTTATCGGTACTGGAGATCAATTTTCTGATTTCTGGAACGATACTCTTTCGCAATTTCTCCCTCCAACTGCTGAAATGTATTTTGCGACAGCATTATCCAGTGATACCGGACACGAGTATATAGAGAAATATACTCCTTTTAAAGTAATCTCCGTAAATTATTTGCAGGAACAGGAATTTCTTCTCAGTCACCCTGATTTTGATGGAAGTGAGAGGACAATTATTGAAGATTATTGCAACCGTGTTAAAAATCTTGCTCTCGGGCATGGAGATCTTGCGGTTCTTATAGCATTTGCTTATGGACCTCCTGACAATACTGTCGCTGTCTTGCGAGGTGATAAGAAACAAAGATCATTTAAGGGGATACTCCCTCGTTTTGATGATTTATGAAATTCACTCCGCTATCTCCCCCATTTTCCCCTCCTGATAATCCATCCAAGCCTGCTTTATTTCGCCTTCGGTATTCATGACGAAGTTGCCTTGCGCTACGACCGGTTCGTTCAGCGGTTTACCGCTCATGAATACCAAAACTATGGATTTGCCAGGCGATATAACCCTCTCATTGTGGCGGCGAAGATCGTGCCGTTTTTATCTGCGCCTATTGCTGCGATCCCTGAGAGAGTATCCATTCCCGTTAATAATAAGTGCGGCCCACTCTCACCATTTCTTGGTAAACGGGCTACACCATGATGAATCCCGACATAGACCGTACTGTCATTAAAGACAAAAACCGGACCGACTCCCTGCTCCATCAGTTTTGGCCAAGTGGTGCCTCTATCCGAGGATACTTCAATGCCGCTGCCGGATGCATACGCATAAAATTTATTTCCACCAAAGTAGAGTCCGTAATAAGGCCCGCCGCTTATATATCTAAAAAGTCTTGATGGTATACTATCCCAACGAACACCTCCATCGGAAGAATGGAAACCACCCTTGAATTTAGTCATCAGAACGATATTTTCCTTATCGTCGACAGCAATCTCAACGATCCGGGTATCAGGCAAGGAGCCGGTGATTTCCTTCCAGGTATTACCGTGATCGGTCGAGCGGAAAAGCCCCCGCTTATCCAAGCCACAGTAGAGAGTGCCCTTCGGACTTATGGCAAATGCAGAGCCATCATCCGGAGGAAGGTTTTTACTAATATCCCTCCATAATAATCCGTCACTCTCGGCCCGATAGATACCGGAAGGTCTTGTTAAGATATATAAATACCCATCATCCGAACGCACAATATTCAGAATTCCGGTAAGTTCCGGAATCCCGTCGGATGCAGGCTCCCAATTTTTCCCGCCATCTTTCGACCGATAAATAGTACCACTTGGGATGGGCATCCCATCTTTTCCGACAACAACCTTATGGATTCCATAAAACTCGGGACCGATGGCAACCAAAAGATTACCCGCATCATCATGAAGGATTCCGGCCGGCACTCCCTTTATTAGAGGAAAACTTTTCACCCTTTCCCATGCTTCGGGAGCAGCAGGAGTTTCAGGTTGTTGTTTGCTACACTGTAGAAAAAAAAGAGCAGCAAGTCCGATGCCTGCCGCAGTAAAAAAAGAATGACGTATTTTGATGTTCATAAATAACTGTGGATGGAAAGTGAATACAGACTTACTCCAAATCCAGAATAATTTTTAATCTCTCTTTAAGTAATTCTGAAGGTTTTTCTTTCAGCGATCCGATTCGTTTTACAAACCTTCTGTTATCAATTGCTCGGATCTGATCAACGAGAATATCGGACGGTTTTTGCAAGCCGGAATTTGATTTATTTAAGTGCACCCGCAATATGTCGGCCTCACCACGTACTTTTGTAGTAACAGGACAAATGATAGCAGAATGATGAACCGAATTAAGCAGATCGGTTTGTACAACCACGACCGGTCGTACTTTCCCTGGCTCAGTGCCGAACCGGGGATTGAGATCGGCGAGCCATATTTCGAATTGTAAGGGAGTGTGAGCCACTACTCGTAATCTTCGGTAAATGCTTCAAACTCTTTCAGAATTGTCATTGAGTCTGCTGCAACTAGTTTAGATTCCTTAGCTAATTGTTTAGCAAGCAATGAACGCCGATGGAGTTTCGTATAGAATTCGACAGCCTGATTGATGTAAGTATTCCGAGGAATGTGCATTTTTTTGACGACCGATTCGGCGTCTTTGAAAATATCCTCGCGAAGTTTTAATGAAAGTACTTTAGACATAATATTAGTATTTAGTATATACGTTTAGTATATACGTTCTGAGAGTGGAAATGGTTTCACTCCTTAATCTCTCCCATCTTCCCCATTTGATAATCCACCCAAGCCTGTTTTATTTCGCCTTCGGTGTTCATGACAAAATTGCCTTGCGCTACGATCGGTTCGTTCAGCGGTTTACCGCTCATGAATAATGCTTTGGAATCTTCTACTGCTTCGATGGATATCCCGTCTCCGTCGTTTTCGAATGTGGCGGCTATTCTGGGTTCGACAATCTGATCAGAGACTTTTACTTTGCCACTTAGGAGGTAGATAAATGCATTGCAGTCCAAAGGAATCGGAAGAAAGATCTTGCCGCCGGATTTAAGGTAAAGCGTAGCCGAATTCACCGGTGAGCTTGTCGGAATTGGTCCATGCGCACCGAGAAGTTCTCCGGATTGAACATACACTTCGATAAGTCCATCATCACTCGTAACCTTCGGAGTCTCTTCTTTAGAAAGTGGAAAATATCCCGGATCGTCAGATTTATGTTCGCGCGGTGTATTGACCCACATCTGGATAAGCTCCTGTTCGCCGCCGTTTGCAAAAATATCAGCAGGCGGACGCTCTTCGTGCACGATGCCGCTTCCGGCATTCATCCATTGCACGCCTCCGGCGTATATGGTGCTGTCATTTCCGCGGCTATCGCGGTGATGAACGCCGCCGCTAAAGATAAATGATACCGGAGAAAATCCGCGATGTGGGTGCGCTCCGACTCCGGCTTGAGTGAAGTCCGTATTTTTTGGAATTTTCGTTTTGGCATGATGCAGTAGAATAAATGGATCGATAAAACGCACCCCTTCACGCGACGAAGGAAAAGCCTGATGCACAGTCATATCGCCGACCGGGACTTCTTTTCCAGTAAGTAATTTTGCAATGGTTCTTGATTTCATACATCGATAAACATTTTTAAATAAAAAAAAAGCCCTCGGGATAAATCCGAGGGCTTTCCATCAAAAACTTTGATAGGAATAGAAGTAGAAAGTAATTTTCTACAATCTATCAGGGGATTCCTCACATCGTTTTTTTCGCTACGCGAAAAAAATCTCCGTTCGGAATGACACGAAAGGCGAACGTTAGATGATTATTTCGTCTTGATCGTAAAATTTTTATTTACTTCTACCGTATTCTCTGTGAGTACAGGAGTACGAATGGTTTCCTCTTTGATCACGCCGACATCATTTTGCAGACGAACCAAATATTTTGTATTCGAGGCAAGAATCACGAGGTACTTTCCACTTTCGCTATTCGATGTGGAAGAAGTAATTTCCTCGTTGACGTTCTCTGCCGAACGGATACTCACCTTTACCGAAACCACTTTTCCTGTCTCAGCGGATTGAACTGTCCCTCTGAGTAGTACGACTGGCTTCGAGAATTTTACATCGCTATGCGAAACCCCGGCAACGGTGAAGATTAATGCCAAAGAAGCAGCAACGGCGATCATTTTTTTAACAATAGATTTACGGAATATAGATATATTTTTCATTTTTTTGTGTTGATGTAATAACTAATACCTTAGAACCGGTGAGAGGGATTCCCTCAAACCAATATATTTCAAGCCCTTTAACACAGATCGGACGGAAAAAATCCTGATTATATATTATTAAATTGTTAAATTTACTAATATATTGATAACAATAGGCTTACGCAAGGAAAGAAGTTCAGAAATGAGTACCGGTTCTCTACCAATGTTGTCGGGGCGACACGATTCGAACGTGCGACCCTCTGGTCCCAAACCAGATGCGCTACCAGCTGCGCCACGCCCCGATTTAACTGCTTTTTCCGGTATTATCCGTATATTTGCAGCGTTGTTTTTATAATGCGGCGGAAAACAGTACCATAAACCGTATCGTTCTCTGCCGGAAGATTTTGAACAAGCAATTGCTTATCAATATGAAAAAAATTATCCCCGCCGCTCTCATCGGATGTCTATCTGCCTGTTTTCTTTTGTCCTGTAAAACAGCAACTACTCCCCCAACCCAGGATAACTCCGGTACAACACTTACCGCATTCAAACTTGCAAGCGACGCCGATGCTCCGGATTACAATTCTTCGACTCTCGAACCTTGTTGGAGCAATGCAACAGGATTGATAACGCTGAATCCCGAACAAATGGGAATGAATTTTTCCGGCGGAGGAACACCAAGCCAAATTTCAATTCAATCCGTTGTTTCATCGCAGAATATTTATTTTTTAGTACAGTATGACGATCCTACTGCGAATCTTCTGAGTCAACCGCTGCATTTTCACGGAGGCAATCCACATCTGGGGACGAATTGGACCCAAGACGTAACATTTGAAGACGGAGTCAGTCTTGTCTTTGAGATGATTGCCGGAACGACGGGCTCCAGCACTTTCGCTTCAAATGGATGCAGCATGCTCTGCCATACGGTAACAAAAGATTTTAACGGACTCACGGCACCTCCAGGGATGTATGCCGAATCTGTCGGAAGGTATGATATGTGGTTCTGGCATGCCGGAAAAAGCAATGGCAGCGGATATGCGGATGACGATGTCTCGATCGGAGTTCCGGATTATGCTCTCCAACCCGACGATAATAATGCAGAGATCTATGACAATAATGTGATCAGTGATAATCCCGGATTCGAACCATATTTAATCGCCGGTGGAGGGAACCGCTCCCTTAATAAGCAATTTTTTATTGCCGAGGAAACAGCTAAACCGTTTACCGGTTCTTCGGTAAATCCAAATACCAATATGGCTTGGGCAACGGATGATATCGTACCTGCATTTACCCTGGCACTTCCCAAAGATCCATCAAACGACTATTTTGATGTCCACGCAAAGGGCTATTATTCCGGAGGGAAATGGACCGTGAAATTTCAGAGAAAACTCAATACCGGTAATACAAACAGCGACGTTCAATTTGCGAGCGGCAATACCTATCTTTTTTCATTTGCAGTTCATAATAATAATCCTAGTGGAGACCATTATGGGATCTCGAATAAATCGTTTACTCTGAAGATTCCCTAACCTTATATGCGTGAGACGGAAATTGCGGGTGGATTTTTCAGCGTTTGGAAAATGACGCAATATCTTTCGGTCAATTTAAGAAGCGATGCGATCTGATCATCAGAGGCATCGGTATCGAGATCAAAAACTAATTTGATATTTTTAAAACCCACGGGTACTTCTTTCGAAACTCCGAGCGTGCCGCGGAAATCGATATCTCCATCGGCAATAACTTTGGCACTTCGTAATTCAATACCCAGCGCAGTCGCAACAGCATTCATTGTAACTCCGGCGCACGCTGCTAACGATTCGAGCAGCATATCGCCCGAGCATGTTTTTGCTCCACTCCCGCCTGCAGCAGGATGAAGACCTGCGATCACTGATCCGCTTTTCGTTTTTACCTCTACGGTGATATTATCACCGAGTTTTGCCTCGGCGTGATGCGTTACAAGAGCAGATTCGGGATGTTCTTTATATTTCGCTTTCAGAGGCGCCTGAAGAGAACGAAGAGTTTGTGCATCCATAAATTAGTAATTCCTAATTCGTAATTGAAAATTACAAAGGTATATTCCCGTGTTTTCGCCAGGGATTCTCGACTTTTTTCGTTCGTAATACTTGCAGTGATCGAATAAGCCGAAGCCTGGTATCGCTTGGCTCGATCACATCGTCAATATATCCCCGTTCGGCAGCAGCAAAAGGATTTGCGAATCGCTGGCGGTATTCTTCGATGAGTTCATCTTCGCGCAATTGCGGATCCGGTGCTTCGGATATTTCCTTCTTGAAAATTATTTCGACTGCGCCTTTCGCACCCATAACGGCAATTTCTGCTGTTGGCCATGCGTAGTTCATATCGCCCCGGATATGTTTGGAGTTCATCACATCATAGGCTCCGCCATAAGCTTTACGGGTAATGATCGTTACTTTAGGCACAGTTGCTTCTGCAAATGCATAAAGCAATTTTGCCCCATGTCGGATTATCCCCCGCCACTCCTGTTCGGTACCTGGCAGAAAACCCGGCACATCCTCGAATACTACAAGAGGAATATTAAAGGCATCGCAAAAGCGAACGAATCGGGCGCCCTTCGTGCTCGCATCGATATCCAATACACCGGCCATAGCAAGAGGTTGATTAGCAACGATTCCAACCGATCCCCCATTCAACCGTGCAAACCCAACAATGATATTTGGAGCAAAGCTGGAATGAACTTCAAGGAAGCTTTCTCTATCCATCGTTTCTTCGATGACATGCTTCATATCGTAAGGCTTGTTGGCATTATCCGGAATAATCGAATTAAGCTTTATACATTCCCGGGCCGGATCATCATCGGAGTTGATGATCGGAGTTTTCTCGCGATTATTTTGTGGAATATAGGTAAGAAGTTTTCTGATCCCTTCAAGACATTCAAGTTCGTTGGCAGATGCAAAATGCGCAACACCGGATTTTTCGGCATGAGTATCCGCTCCGCCAAGAGCTTCACTAGTTACATCTTCGTGCGTAACTGTCTTTACAACATTAGGGCCGGTAACGAACATATAACTTGTCCCTTCGACCATCCAGACAAAATCAGTTATCGCCGGAGAATAAACAGCGCCTCCTGCACAGGGACCAAGAATTGCAGATAGTTGGGGGATGACTCCGGAAGCAAGAGTATTAAGCAAAAATATATCGGCATAGCCGCCAAGTGAAACGACTCCTTCCTGAATTCTCGCTCCGCCGGAATCATTCAGACCGATCACGGGGGCGCCGACCTTCATTGCCATCTCCATGATCTTCACAATTTTTTCTGCATGCACTTCGGATAGAGATCCGCCAAAGACAGTAAAATCCTGGCTGAAGACAAAGACAATTCTGCCATGGATTCTTCCGGAACCGGTTACGACTCCATCTCCGAGCGGACGTTGTTTATCTAAGCCAAAATCATTCGAACGATGCCGCGCGAATATATCGAATTCTTCGAACGAGCCTTCGTCGAGAAGTAGTGTCAGGCGTTCTCGGGCAGTGAGTTTTCCCTTTTTATGCTGGTCTTCAATACGTTTCGCTCCGCCGCCCAGAAGGGCTTCGGCACGGAGCTGTTTAAGGAGTTCTTCGTTACTTTGCAACGTAAATTTTAAAAACTTGCGTCAAATGCACCATTAGAAATAGTCACTCCTCCAGACCCTGGGTCTGCCGGAAGTGTGCCGGAAAACGTCCCTTGAACCGTTGGAGAAATATCGGTGATTTTCACGACGACCGAGCCGGCATTTTGTTTTGAACGGTATGTGATGCACCCACTCTGAGTCGTAACACAGTAATCAACGACTGCAACATTATCGTTAGCAACAGTTACTGTATACGGGATATCCGGCTGCTTCGGCACTAGAATATGAATAGTCAGAGAATCGCTATTATCCTGCGCTTTTACAGAGGCAAAAATGAAATACGTACTTGTTCCATCTGTGACTTGTGCGTTGGTTGCGTAAAATTGGTCAGCGCCGTTTATGCCGGTCCCGCTAACTGTTGCCTGCATCTCACCCGGCTTGAGCGGAGTAATAGGAGTTACTGCATTTTGGCAACCGGATAAAAAAGTAAAAACGGAGATCGTAAGAGCAAAAAAAAACTTTTTATAATTAATATTCATAGGTCGATCGAAAATTAGTCTATGATTCCTCCGGCAACAACATCATCCCCTTCGTAAAGAACGACGGACTGTCCCGGTGTTATGGCACGACGCACTTCTTCGAAAACAACTCGAAATCTATTTTCTCCAAATGGATATACTGTGGCAGCAGCCCCTTCATCCTTATATCGGATCTTTGCCGTAACTTGAAATCCCTCTGCCGGAAGCTCGGGGTATTTCATCATATTAACAGACGATGCAGTTAACTCGGTATCGAAAAGATCATCATCGTCTCCGAGCATAACAATATTATTGACAACATCCAATCCTGTGACATACAACGGGGCAGGATGCGAGGATATGCTTAATCCCAATCCTTTACGCTGCCCGATCGTATAGAAGGGGACACCTTCATGCTCACCGACGATATCGTTATGTAACATAAATTTTCCCTGTGTAGTACTTTCCAATAGTTGCGGAACAGTATCACGCAGAAAACGGCGATAATCATTATCCTGAACAAAACATATTTCGTAGCTCTCCCTTTTCCCGGCAACAGGAAGATTATATGAATACGCTAAGGCTCTTATCTGTTTCTTTGTATAACCGGTAAGCGGAAAAAGCGTCCTGCGAAGATGTTCATTCCTGACAGCCCAGAGAGCATACGATTGATCTTTCGTTGCATCTAGTGAACGAGAGATGACCATACGATTATTTTCTTCGCGCAAATTCACATAATGCCCCATAGAAATATAATCGCAATCCAGGGCATCGGCTTTGCGAAGCATAGCTCCCCATTTAATTTCACGATTGCATTTCACGCAGGGATTCGGAGTCTTTCCTTCAAGATATGTCTGCTTGAAGTAATCGATGATCTTGCCTCCGAACTCTTCAGTCATATCGGAAACATAATGAGGAATACCAAGCTGCATCGCAACCCGGCGAGCATCGTTAATGCCATCGAGTGAGCAGCATGAAGTGTCGTTCGCCGGATTGAATCCACCGAGATCGTCATAATTATAGGTCTTGATCGTGATTCCGATAACTTCATGCCCTGCCAGCTGAAGCAGTAACGCTGCCACCGAAGAATCAAGTCCGCCGCTCATTCCGAGCAAAACTCTTGTCATAGCAACAGGTAACGTTTTTCGTTAAAGCGAGGTTCGAACGCCTCTAGAAGGATTACTTCCTCAATGCACTATTTTCCATAGCTTCACCAACTCTGCAGACCTTTTTATAATCGCAAAAGCGGCACGCCGTTTCAGCATAGGACTCTTTCACGAGCGGGAATTCACCTCTGGTTATTCCTTCGACATAACTTTTTGCGAACTCGACGGTCTTTTCGATGATCGCTGCAAAATCTTCAACGGTTTCTCGTTCACCAATCAGCGTATTTTTCCCGCCGCTTTTATGCCCCTCAAATGCTTGTCCCGCAAATTCATGAAGTCCAAGAGCAAGCTGCTGTTTAGACTCCTTGCCCAACAATGTATGATAAATTCCGGCAACTCCGGTCATTTCCTTATCGCCAATTTGTGCGCGGAGCAGATCCTCGGCAATTCTCAGATATAACGGAAGCTGCAAACTTATACCCTCTTCGATATCTTTGATTGTCGCTGAAGTCCGGGTCTTATAGTCTGTAACAGAAAAAATACCGGAGTCCATATCCATATCGATTCGGTCGATCTTACCGCGGAATTTCATCCCTTCGATCTCAATATGTTCTTTTCTGTATAAGGTCTTATCCCTTTTTTCTTCAGCAATGGGCAGACCGAATGTCGCCTCAAAGAAACTGGGCTTGGTGATAAATTTCTCAAATTTCCGTTCAGTGTCTATAAATTTTTGCAGCATTCCGATCCCTGGTGGGGGAGGAGAAAAAACTGCCTCACTATCGAGACGTACAAAGGGATGATGCTTTGTATGTTCGGCGGATGTTGTGTGACCTTTAGTGATTTGCGTAGTTAACATTCCGTACGCTTCGTCTGAGATGGTGCGAATATCCTGATCCCCTTCCCGCAAGCCAGTCAGCAATTGATAAAGAGTTTCATGCAATATAGTGCCTCGCTCGGCTCCGGTTAGGCCTTCTTCAGCATCGGTTTTTAAGCCAGATTCCAATCCGAGAATATATTTCGAGAAAAATTTGAATGGGCATGCGGCATAGGTTTCAAGTTGAGAAATAGAATACACTCTGTTTCTGAAAGCAAGCAGATCTTCGCGCTCCTCTTCAGTTAGTTCTTCCAACGGCAGAACACCGGAAAATTCGTTGAATGCGCTTTCGCTTCGTTTCTTCTGCGCAGATACCGAATGAGGAATATGGTCTCCGAGGGTAGACAAGGAATCTTTATCGAGTCCGTTTTCTTTGGCCAATGAAAATGCCTTGTCGGATAGTCTTGGAGCGTATCGAAAAAATTCGTTAGAGGAAAATATTTCTCCTTTCTGTTCATAAATTTCAGAGAATGCAACAATTTCTTCCAATGCATCGACAAATTGTGAACGCATGATCTCACTTTTCTTATCATCCGAAGTCGTATGCCAGACAAGATATAATTTATCCCTGAAGGTACATAGCGTTTGATAAAATAAATACCGCTGCTCGATTATTTTTTCGTCCTCATTCACCTGATGTTCTTTGAGATTGAATAATGATGGTGAGAAAGTTTCTGGGAAAATACCATCATTGAGCCCTACAAGAAAGAGATGGTCAAATTCATAGCCGATGGTCTGCTCGAACGAAGTGACAATCACACCGCGACCGGGTTCGGCGCGCGGAGCAAAACGCTTGCGGAGCGCACCCACTCTGATACGCTCAGTATAAAAAGAAAGTGGGAGTGAATTATTATCAAACCCAAGACGGGAACACACATCGAGAAGCTCTTCTAGCAATTCAATAAATGCGCGATAACTTCGCGCATCGAATTCTAGTGCATCCGCGCCGATCATCGAGCCGCTTGCCGAGAGCAGTTGTTCAACAACTTTACATTCATCGATAATGTCGAGTAAATCGTGATAAAATTCTACAGGCTTTTTGTTTCTCCGTAATGGTAAGACAAGCCTCTCGACTATTTCAATATCTTTTTTTGCCTGCCGGAGCTTCCTGAGCTTTTTTTCCGATTCGGTCTTATCATATTGATCGAGCGCCGTACTATATTCCTCTTCTGCCTGCTCCAAATATACATTGATCTCTTCCAACCATGATTCCGACCCCTGATGGAGGCGGCATTCCGTTATTACTTCATACAGATTTGGGGCATCTATTCGCTCTCCGTTATTTCCGGTTATTAATAAATAGGGTGTTGAGAGCAGGCGCAGAAGCGAACGACGATTAAAATGAAATTCTGCAAGATCAAATAAGGCATTAAAAGCGAGATACAGCGGAGAGCGGTCCAACCGGGCACGGTCAGTAATGTTAGCAGGTATTCCGTATTCGCGGAATATCTCTCTCGCAAGCATAGCATAATCATCCTGTCTGTAACTTGCAATGCAAATTCGTGATAATTCTGTAGGCTCGTTTCCATTTGCCACTAATTCCTTAATTTTTTTTGCGGTAAAGCGTATCTCATCTTTCATCGTTCTGGCTGCATGAGCGTAAACGATCGATGATGTCTTCTTTGGCTGTTTTGAAGAGTTATAGAAGAACCGCTTAAGATTTATTTGGAATGCATTGATCTCTGAAGAAATCCTCATGTGTTTTTGCTCAGGAATAATAAGAGCAAGACCTTCTTCACTAGCCTTCCTAATAAATTTATCTTGTAGTGCGAAGAGCGATTCGTTATTTTTTTCAAAATCAGAGCTAAATATCAATCGAATATTCTCTACGTTGGAGAGAGCAAAAAAAATACGTCTTGCGGGCTCTTGGAGTCGAATGAACGTACCGATAAAAATATCAGAGACCTCCGGGAAAAGTACATTCATGACTTTTTTTATCTTCATTTGCTCTCCCGGGGACCTGGCTCCAGAAGACAATTCGAAATGCTCTGAGACAATATTATATTGGCCATATGTATCTGTAAACCTGCCCCCGAGCCTTTTTTCATACTCCGAATAAATGGACGCTACATCATGCGCGCGCCGCAAAGCAGAACGATCTGCGATCGTTCGCTCAAAGTCTAATTCTGCGCGATTAATATCATTGGTAAGTTTTTCTGGTGTAATGCCATTTTCTTTCAATCCGGCAATTCCTGCGACCAACTGTTCAAATGTGCCACGATGGATAGGCAGCTTTGAGCTCGGCTTCGTACTGCCTTCAAAATATTCTAGGGCATTGGATTTAAGAAGATCTTTGAGAGCTAATTCGATGAACACGGCACTCTCGGGATCAGAAAGTAGTGAAACGTCCGGTCGTACATATCGAGCGATGCGGCTTATGAATTCACTGAGCGATAGTATATTCGGCAGAGCGATCGCATTCGGCGATGAAAGTTCGGTAACCCAATTTATCAGTTCACGTGCATGAGCGCCGGTTGGTACAATATAGAGATAACTTTTGGTATCACCTTTTTTTGCACGGCGTGAAATTTCCTCTTCAAAGGAAGAATACTCCAAATCGGCAGTATCTCGCGAAAGAAAATACATGATTAATTACGCCAGAGAATAACAAATTTCTTTTCTGAGCTGAGCCAGGTTATTCCATAGAGCATCTCCCGACCTGCATAAACAGCAAAAATCTTGTGGGGGGAAGCTTCGTACTCCTTTGCTCTGCCCGTTCCCGGTTGAATATCTACTGCCCGAACCCGCGAAAAAAGAGTGGCGAGATCTTCGCTATCACTTATTGAAAAATTCTGATTCGAAAAAAAAACACGCAGGATTCTTTCAAGACGCAGCCATTTTATCGTATCGGAGAGCTTATCTTTCGGATCGAAAAATTCATTTGCTTTCCAGCGATGCTCAAATACTATTTTCTTTTTACTATAGATGGAAAATCGTATTTTTACATCGCGAATCCTCTTTGCTTTTGTAGTTTCCATCTGAAAAATATCCGGCATGGTATCATTAGTAAAATATACTTCTCGTACGGTACGAATGACGGAACCGATCGGTTTAGGTTTTGAGACGGTAGAATCTATGACCTCTGCATGTGCAATAGTATTTGTCAAAAGAACCAATACGAATGCATAAAGTACGCTATAGTTAGCGCGATGAAACTTGGATCGCATTGATCTTTCTCTCTTTGGCATTCCAATAAATCGTCCGAACTCCTTTTGATCCTGCATAATACGAAAAAATTTGTAAATTTCTTTGTGCCATATCGTGTAATGTAGCCTTATCAAAAAGGCCTGTGAACGTGATATACTTAGCGGATTTTAGCAGTGAATCTGCAGGAATGAAATGAACCTGGTGAAGGAATCTATCAAACTCCATATTGATATTCTCTTGCCGTTCGGCATCGGTCAGTTCGGGACGCCCCGCTATATATGATCCAAGCTGCCACCAGTCAGAGTACAAGAGAACACTGCCACTTTTTATTTGAAACTTGACCGAATCCTTACTAAAGTCACTTCCTGTCGCGGAAAGAGAGAACTCGGTCTTTATGCTGTCACTGCGAAATATTGTTATCAATTTACGGGATAATTGCTTCGGCAATTTTCCTTTTGCTGCAAAAATATCGTCTCCCCTGCCTTCTTCATCGATCGCGTTCAGCCCAACCCAATACAGGGTATATTCTCCGGAACCGAGCGTAGCGGGATAACGGTAAATTATTTTATTTTTTCTTCCGCCGACGGCAATATAATTAGATTGATCGGTTTCATTCCGATAAATATGATTCGGATCGATCGGAATGACAAAATAATTTTTGAGCGTATCATAGAGCGTCGCTTCTGTCACACGGGGATACGTACGGTTTACTTCGTTATACTTATCAAGTGCAAGTTCGATCTGCTGCAGGACTTCCTGAGCGCTTTGTACGGTCGCCTTTTCATTTGCACCTTCGATCTTGCGGAAGCCGGTGCCTTCGCATCCGGCAATCGCGAGCCCTATAATAATCACTAAATATATTTTGCAGTACATTGTATCTATGGATTCGGCGTCAGCACATCAGTTGGCACCGGCAAAGGATCCAATTCGCAGCGTGCCCCAAATCCGATACCATCATTATTTGCATGACGATCCCGGGGGTCATCCGTACCGCCAACGATAAAAAGATCTTCGCCGATTTCTACTCCATCTCCCAACAAACGAACCAGCCAATTCATCTTTAATACCTTCCTAAAATATGCAGAAAAGAAAAAATGCTGTAATTTATCCGTATCCGGAATCTTTGGGTCGTACAAATGAGCAGGCAGCTTGCGAACGCGTGTATCAAAATCATACTGGCTTTCCATCGTTAACGGAATATCCAGGGTAATACCAAAAAGTAATTTTACAGGAATAGTTTTATGTTCCAACACTGCAATACTGGTAGCAAGTATTGCAGCCGTTCTGTTATCATTGCATAATTCATCGGCATCAAGAAAAATCTCATCTACCGACTCACGATCTGTAAGAGTGTTACGATATGCATCCCACGACGAACTACGAAGGTATGAACGCAATGCTACTCCTTCGGCGATACCTTTGGGAAAGAAAAAGGAAAGTAGGATATTTTTTCTGTACATATTCATATCGGAACTATCGCTTTGTGCGTAGGAAGTTGCCGAAAAGAATAGAAGAAAAAAAAAGAATATGTTAGATCGCATTATACAGTAATAGGTGCCGGAGAGGTAACATTTTTTAACTCATCCGATTTCAGCCCAATCAGTTTTTCCAACTTTGCAGAAAAATACCGACGTCGGTCACTATGTGAAGCATCATCAGTTAATGGAGCAAAAAATAGCGGGACATCAGCGAGAGAATAGACCTGCTGGAGAAGGGGGAGTTTCTTTTTGTATCGTCCCTCAGTTGCTGATTTAACAGTCTCATTGGTGATCGCAATTATAGGCACATTACATGTTGAAGATAGTCGCATAATCTCCCGCGATGCGAGCGAAGCACGATCGCTGGCAATATCTTCAAGTTTTTCTGCAAAAAAGAGTATCACACCTCTTTGTTCAGCGAGCGAACCACCGATGTTGCATGCTTCCAGAGCAAGCGGCGCCCCGTCACGAAATTCCGAATTAAGAAATGCCAGAAGGCCGAACTCTATGCAACTCCCTCCTAAATTAATTTTTGATGGATCGATAATTATATTATTTTCTTTTTTTAGCAACTCGGTGATTCGCGCAAGCTCATTCTCAAAAATCGTATCGTCTACGCTGACCTGAGGTTGGAATTGTCTATTACGTACTGCTTCAGAGCGAGCTATGAAAAACTTCGAGCTCATCAATTTGAATGAGCGCGATGAGATATCGATTGAATTAATTTGGTGAAGAGGAGTTGCGGTTCGAAAATCAAGTTCATTACCTGCACTATCTAAAAATTTTACTCCAATGGCCTGAGCCATCCCAAAACCGGCATCCTTAGCAAGGGGTTCATCCCACCCTAATATTATCGAATGAGCACCCTCATCAAGAGCATCGGTGATGAGCTCACCTATCCCGAATGTTGTGCCGGAAAATCCTATCTGATTCTTTTTCGAATGGCTCTGCACAAGCGTATTTGAGTTTGGCGCTTCGGCAATCGCACGCATCTCGATAACGCCTATCGATCCGGCTTCGCCAGCAAATCCGAGCGGTACTATTACCTGTTCCCCGTTTGCAGACGTAGCCTCAACTTCTAAAAAAGACCCAAGCGTCGAAGTTATAAGCTGTTCCATTGTTCCTTCGCCTCCGTCGACAAGTGGGAATTGCATTACTTTTGATCCCTTCATCATAGCACGCAGATTTTTTGCGGCAAGAGATGCTACTTCCGTCGCCGGGAATGGTGGCAATGGAAGGGAAACAATATAAAAATTTTGGTGCATGTTTTTTTTAATAACTTTCTCGTTGCCACAGAAATGTTCCCGGCGGCGGAGTAACACTCGCAAGACGGTAATCGCCCATCATGAACTGATCGGAAAAATAATATTGCTGGTTCAGGTCGTAATAACGCCAAATCTCATATGGTCTGTTCATTGCATCGAATGAATGCCTTTCCGTTGAAGTTGGTGAGCCGAGCATAATATATACCTTGCCACGATCACTTCGCCAGCCTTGTCCCATCCCTTTAAAATGCTCATTAGCATATTGTACACGGCGATAAAATACTTCCATAGGACGAGTCGTTCTTTCTCCTTTATACCAATTCGTTTTTTCCCAAAAATCCATGATCGCTTTACGTTTTTGTTGTTTTGTCTGAGCATGGAAAAGAGAATCGTATGCGTCGCCTGTTGCTATATACGCCAGTTGTTGGATTGCATCGTCAAGATCGAGGCCGGAAAGAGGAACACCATGCACCCCACTTACTTCGATCTTTCGTGATCGGGTAGCAAGCGCATGGGCCTGTAATTCTCCCGAAGTAGAAAGCATTGAATCTTTCCCATCACCAAGCATAAAAAGCTCAAGCAGATATTTCCCCGACCACAAGTCTTCCTGAATAAAAGGTAAAAAGACCGGCATCCGTTTTTGCCCACTCGAAATAAGAATCGCAGAACTTCGTGCAATCTCATCACTATCATCGATGGTACATATTCGCTGCATAAGCCAGAAAGGAATGCTCTGCGGAGCGTTATAGAGTTCGCAAAACAGTCCAGCTTCATCTATTTTTAATGAGGATATATCCGAACCGATATGAGGCAGAATGTGCGAACCTTCTTTGGATTTGTACAACAGCATATCACTGATCGAAGATGATCCAAGAGGAAATTTCAGTACGGTAAAATCTCGTGAAGAATATAGATGTTTCGTAGTAGTCAGATCTTTTATTTCAATTCGTACTTCATATCCTTCACCCTGTTTCAGAGTAAATGAATATTGGGAGGCATCGGCGCGGGTGAGATCAAGTTCATGAAGTTTCTCCCATTCAGCGGTGGCAAGTATGACGCTAAGTGGTTGCACTTTCTTACGAACTATATTCCCGGTTTTTTCATAGACAGTAACGGTCACTTCATAATCGGCAACATATTTTTCCGTTGCATTCAAAAATAATAGCCACGAGTATGGAACAGCAACAAAAATATCTACACGTGCACTATCTGGAGAAAACTTTTGTGTTTGAAACGAAAGGATATCGAATTGAAAACCGGGAAGAGAGTCGTGCCCATTTTCCTGGGCGAAACCAATATTGGAAATCAGTAATCCTATTAGTCCGAGTATCCAAGTAGTCCTGGAAAACATGGACTGAGGCACCCGGGCACTTGGATTACTGGAATACTTAGTAAGCATCTCCGATCAAATCGAATTCATCACATCCGGTCACTTTTACGTTCACGAATGTTCCCGGTTCAATCGGCGAATCAGAACGAACGGCTATCTCATTATCGACTTCAGGAGCATCTGCCTCAGTCCGCCCATACAATAATCCGTCTTCGGTACGTTCAATAAGCACAGGTAGTATTTTGCTGATCTTTGCAAGATTCTTTTCATGAGATATCTCACGTTGCACATCAAGAAGTCTCGCCTGGCGTCTCCGCTTTTCTTCTTCACTTACCGGATCGCCGAGCGGTACTGCCGTTGTACCATCTTCAACGGAATACGTAAAAACTCCGAGCCTATCGAACTCCATTTGGCTGACAAACTCTTCCAGTTCTTCGAATTCTTTCTCTCCCTCTGCCGGAAAGCCGGTTATCAGGGTCGTGCGAAGCGCTATATTCGGAATTTTATTACGGATCCTTGCTAGTAATTCTTCGGTCGCTCTCCGAGTAATACCGCGGCGCATAGATTTCAGGACTTTTGTCGAAGCATGCTGGATCGGAATATCGAGATATGCCAAAATTTTTTCTTCACCTGCCATAACATCTAAAATATCTTCGGGAAATTTTGCAGGATAAGCATACATCAAACGTATCCATTCTATACCATTTACTTTCACAAGTCGTTTGAGCAATTCGGCAAGCGTTCGTTCCCCGAAAAGATCGAGTCCGTAATAGGTCAGGTCCTGAGCAATTAATATGATTTCTTTCACCCCTCGTGAAGCAAGCATCATTGCTTCGAAGGTAATCTCTTCGGGAGATTTCGAACGATGACCGCCGCGCATGATCGGAATTGCACAAAACGAACAGGGATTATCGCAGCCTTCGGAAATTTTTATATACGAATAAAATTTCGGAGTAGTTAATACCCGCTCACCGAGCAATTCATATTTGAGATCAGGACCCGATACGATATTCGCTTCAGGAACAACGGTCTTAATAATACGCTCAAAATCTTCCGTGCCGAAAAATCTGTCAACACCGGGTATCTCTGCTTCCAGTTCAGAGCGGTAACGTTCCGATAAACAACCGGCAACATAGACTTCCTTCACATTACCCACACGTTTCATCTCGACCGCTTCCAATATAGAATTAATTGATTCTCGTTTTGCACTTTCAATAAAGCCGCAAGTATTGAGTATGATGATGTCCGATTGAGAGGGATCTTTGACAAGCCGAACGCCATTATGGCGCAAACCGCCCATAAGTGTCTCGGAATCGACAGTATTCTTTTCACAACCTAGCGTTACAAGTGAGACGCGTTTTGGTGGATTCGTTTGGGTTTCGGGCATACTACCCAGTTAACATTGATATTTTCACAGTCATTCCGACAAGACAATAGATCTCTTTTGCCGAATGTCATTATTTATTCCGTAACTTTGACCTATGAAGTTTCTTTTGACCAGTATAATTATGCTATTACTGGTTAATCAGGCCGTTGCCCAGCATGTCGTCATTAATGAAATCATGTATTATCCGGTCTATAAGTCCGGAGAACCACAGTGGATAGAATTATTTAATCCCACAAACTTCTCTGTCTCGACAATAGGTTGGAAAATTTCTAATCACTTGCGAACAAATTCCGTTGCCGCAGATACTATCGAGCCGAACGGATATCTTATTCTTGCTAAGGATTCTATAATTTTTTTACAGAACAAATATTCCATCCCAATTGCAAATATTCTTCAAACAAACTTGCCCGATCTCGTTCATTCCGGTGATGATATTGTTTTCAAAGACTCAGTCGGAAATATTATCGATAGTGTTAAATATTCGTCGAGTTGGGGCGGACCAACCGGCATATCACTTGAAAGAATTGATTTTGCCGCTGCGTCGGATTCAGAGAATTTCGGAAGCTGTGTTGCCTCGATCGGAGCAACTCCCGCTGCGCTGAATTCTATCAGCAGGAAAGATCTCGATCTTGCTCTGGTCGCACTTTCTTCAATACCAGCGAATCATAGTGATCTCTCTATTACTGCAACAATTCAAAATAAAGGAAGAAAAGAAATCTCGGATGGCACAGTTTCGCTCTTTGCTAATTCAAGTTTTCCTCTTGCTCAATCCCAGATTACGTCTCCGATCTTACCGCTTGCGAAGCAGGATATTACACTGACCTGGCAGAATGCTGATTATGGAAGGACGAATATTACTGCCAATGTTAACGAATCGCAAGACCAGCTGCATGCCAATGATACGCTTCACTCGCAAGTCTATTTTCCGACCCCAAGAAATGCTCTTGTTATCAATGAGATCATGCCGTTTACCAAAACAGGGACAAGTGAATGGGTGGAATTATATAATAACAGTACCTGTAATGCAAATCTGGACAGCACCGAACTTTTAGTAAGCGGTATTGACACGATCTATAAATTCAGAGTAACTTCTCTCATATTGCCGTCGCAAAAATATGGCCTCATTATCGCAGACAGTAATTTTTATACGGTATTTCCGTCGCTGCATGGACAAAACGGAATTAAGGTACTGAATCATACAAATATAAAATTGAATGACAGCGGAAATATGGTTATGCTCATTAATTCAGACACAAGCGTTATCGATAGTCTTCATTTTTATTCAAGTTGGCATTTGCCAAACCTCACAAGTCATACAGGCATTTCTCTCGAACGAAAACAATTCACTGCTCCGAGTACCGATCCCAATAACTGGGGATCATCTCTTGACCCTCGCGGCTCGACTCCGTTAGAGAAGAATTCGTATTCGAATGATTCGATCCCAACTGTTGCAGCTATTGAAGTACACATTTCTCCGAATCCTTTTTCACCCGATGGCGATGGTTTTGAAGACATAACAAATATTACCATTTTGCTCCCAAGCGATAAGCCTGAATCCATCACTGCAAGGATCTATGATCTCAGAGGCAGGCTTCGTAGTACCTTGCCTGTATCGCAAAGCGGAGTTCTTCGCGAAATATCCATTCCATTCGCAGGCAAAGACGATAATGGCATTACTCTTCCTATCGGATTATATACATTAGTCGTAGAATCGGGAGGCGGTTTATTTATGCCGCAAAGAACCGGGATCGTCATTATGAAAAAAGCGAGATAACATTATGAAATAATGTTAGTATTCTTATGGAACGGCATAGTGATAAAACTATTTGGACGATCGGGCATTCGACACATTCCCTTCAGGAATTCATTGCTATCCTCGATTCATTCAAGATAGAACTTCTCGCAGATATTCGCAGCTATCCGGGTTCACGACGCTATCCGCATTTTAATAAAGGCGCCCTCGAAATATCTCTTCCCACAATATGTATTTCCTACATTCATCTTCCAGAACTCGGAGGCAGACGTCAGGTTCAGCCGGATTCCAAGAATACTTCCTGGCGCAATCCGGCGTTCAGAGGCTATGCCGATTATATGGAAACGAATGAATTTAAAACCGGAATTGAAAGATTAGAAACGTTAGCAAGGGGAAAAAGAACTGCGTATATGTGCTCCGAAGCCGTTTGGTGGCGATGCCACCGCTCCTTGATTTCCGACTATTTGAAAGTT
>Ga0207152_1008_pt2 | contig 42127 bp, 37 predicted proteins | sample Alteio_BWMinHeat_30_FD_153590 | JGI IMG/M metagenome (GOLD analysis project Ga0207152, IMG submission 153590) | Enriched cells from forest soil in Barre Woods Harvard Forest LTER site, Petersham, Massachusetts, United States -... | ecosystem: Environmental > Terrestrial > Soil > Temperate forest >... | reverse complement strand
GTCCTTCCAAGGCCAATGCCGCCAAAACTGCAATTGCGACAACTATCAAGATCTTGCAAACCTGTTCTCTCACGGAAGCTCCTCCACACCTTGAAGTCCCCACTGGAATCTTGCGCCAGTTGGCAATCGCGAATGGACCAGGTGTGTGCAATCTTGAATCCAAAGCCGGAATTTGACTGCGGAGCTACAATCCGAAAACCGATCGAGGGAGAGAAATTCTCATGAATTCTTCTAACAGAATGCGTCCCTTGACTGGACAGCACTTGATGGTGAATATGAATCCGTTTGAAATTTGTACGGCACTGGTTGAATCTAGGGTGTGAGAGAGCGCAAACCAGGACCATCCAGTTTTCCGTAGTTTCGTTCAGATTCTCAGAGGGAGTCTCCCCATGTGAGCACTGAACTGGGCGATTAGAATGCAATACTCATGCCTCAACGTTCGATGATCGAGATAATCTCGATGGTGTGTCGAGGGAAGAAATCGCTGCAGGGATAAGGGCAGCATCATAGTGCCCGATGCGCAGAACTCGACATATGGGACCGCGCCGGTGCCGCGGCCAGAAATTCCCTGCTATGGTTAGTTTACGCGCAGGAATCCCTTGATTTGATTGTTGACCACTTCTCCGATCACGGCCTCAACGTGTCTAACTCCTGTCGTCGATATTGGCTGCAGCGCTCAAGGCAGTCGTCGTAACGTTCTGCCTCGCCAATAGCCGCGGCAATGAGTCCGCTGAAAACGCGTTAGCGTGCGAACCGTGGTAGGAGCAGAACGACGAATCCCTTCGGTGCTCTCAAGGCTGGGTAGACGCCATAGGGTTGCTTGACGTTTTGTACTGACCGCGATACACGGTGGCGCGATCTTGTAGATGGGCAGTAATTGCGAGAAAGGCTGGCCGCCGCGACCCAGCAGAAGCATTCCGAGAATGCGCCTTTGCTTTTTTTTCCATAGTTGGGTGGCTGGGATTTCCATCTTAGGGCAGGATGGACCGGCTCAATGGCGCAACCGATAGATCCACCATAACGAGTAGGTCGCTGTGCCCAGGAGAATCCCAAGAAGGAGCGCACCTACGCCCAGCAATGCCAGCCCAGCCCCGCTCATCCAATTTCTTCCGAAAACACCACTCACTGCCGGACTACGGGCGAGCGCCGGCGTCACGATTGGCGGGGGCGTTTCGATTGGCTCCTCTACCAAATCGGAGTAAGCCACAGAACCTTCAAAAATGTATCCTGCGCCTTTGATGGTTTCTATGAGATTCGCGCCTGATAATGCTCTTCGAATCTGATTTATTGCGGTGTTGAGGTTCTGAGCTGGGGCGACCAGTGTAGTATCTGACCAGAAAAGAGAGATGAGCTTGTCTCTAGTGACCAGATTCCCCTTCTTATTGATGATGAAAAGCAATAGGTCGCAGCACTTAGGCGACAGCCGAAGGCGTCTGCCATTCTTGAGGAGGGCTTTTCGGCTCGTATCAATCGCGAAGTCTCCGACTCGGACGTACCGATTGTGGTTCTCGGAGGCCCCACCTCCGTTAGCTACCTTCGGTAATTCCTGGGTTGCGGTCGCCATCGATCCTCCGTGATTTGCCAAGCCTAACCTCCGCGACAGGACGTTCAGAAATAATTCTTCTGAGCACGCATAGTGACAACGTGGTTAAATCCAGCATAAATTGAACTAAATCTATATGATCCCGCTAAGTATCTGTTCAAGAAACCACCCGCTATGCTTGTTGAGTTGGTGTGAGGTGGTCGTTGCCGTCGGGTTGAGGAAGCCAATGTACATGTATCTGGAAAAACGGATACTTCTGTGATTTCCGGAATATCTGTTCACGACCGTCCGGGCATCGGGCACCCTGACCTTGAATAGCACTGAGTTTCCTGTGGTCTGTATTTCAACTTCCGAATCATCGCGCGAAATCCCGAGGAATTCGACTGCGAAACCCTGAAGGGCCGTTTTTCTATTGACACTCTATGTGAGTCCGTCTATTGTCCGCCCTCTGCACAGTCGAGAAATGCCTAGTCTGTCTATCTTCTTGAGGAAGGCCATCCACCGTGATTCTTGGTGCGAGTTCTGTCGGTTTCACGTGGGTACCCTTTCACTGAACTCCGGTCTTTTTTGGCCACAGACGGGGCCACTCTTTAAGGTCCCTTCTCGCTCGTGCTCGCGGTCAATCATTTGAGCGAAGGGAAAAGGAACTCGTATGCCAAAAAGAGTGGCTAGGTCGTACTTGCCACTAACCCCAGCGACGTTTCAGATTTTGGTAGCGCTTGGGGACGGCGAAAAACACGGTTACGCAATCTTGAAAGACGTTAGGCAGTGGGCCTCAGGCGAAGTTCGGCTGTCTACGGGAACGCTGTACGGCAATCTCGCTCGACTTGTGGACGCAGGAATAATTGTGGAATCGAATCGTTCTCCCAAGATTCCCTCGAATGAGGAGCGGCGACGGTATTATCGCGTGACCGAGTTTGGCCGTGAAGTCGCTATCGCGGAAGCGGAGCGAATGGAACAGGTTCTGGCGATGGCGCGCACAAGAAAACTCATCTAGCGTTTGTTCGTTGAATTGGCGTTGCAACATCTTGAAAACGATTCGACCTCCAGAACCGCGGAAGGGCACCAGGCCAGGCTGCTATGCCCGGAAAGAGGGCGCTCCTTAGTTGAATCTTTGCAATTGATTATGGGCTCATTAGTCCCCTTTGTGTGGGTACTTATCCCAACTCCCAAACAGATGCCGGTTACTTTGAGTAGAGTTAGGCAGGCCACGACGGTCGGGAACTCGGTACCCTGACCCATTGCACTGCCGATACGGGCTTACCTAAGGTGAGCGGCATGTACGGCATTACAAAGCGGGCCTGGCTTGGATTCGAGTGAACCGGTTGTGCCGAAGTAAAGGTGAGGACGAGAGGACAACATGATCGCTAGGATCGGGGTTGGCTTATTTCTTATACTTGGTATTAGCTCCGTCGGCTGGACCCAAACCAGGAACTTCTTCCGCATCGAAAAAAAACTGAATGTCGCGATTTTTGTGTTCCCGGGAATGCAGATTATCGACTATGCGGGGCCCTACGAAGTTTTCGGTCAAGCTCGAGCCAACGTTTATACCGTAGGCGAGAAACTGGATCCAATCCAGACCGCCTTCGGCCAAACAATCACACCAAAGTACACGTTCGAGAACGCACCAAAGCCCGATGTGCTGGTGCTTCCAGGCGGAGATGGTGTTGTGGATCAGATGACAAACTCCGCGGTCATCAAGTGGATCCAGGTGACCGCCCGAGACGCACAGCAGACTCTGACCGTTTGCACGGGATCGTTCCTTGCCGCAAAGGCGGGGTTGCTGGAGGGACTCAGCGCGACGACATTTTATGGGGCCCTCGATTTCCTACCGGAGCAAGCCCCGCACACGAAAGTCGTTTGGGACAAGAAGTATGTCGACAGCGGAAAAATCATCACCACCGCCGGGCTGTCTTCAGGCATAGAAGGCTCTCTTTATACCGTCTCGAAACTTTTGGGAATGGGCTCCGCACAAGCAGTAGCCCTGAACATGGAATACGATTGGCACCCCGATTCAACCTACGCGCGTGCAATGTTTCCGGATCTGAGTATTCCCCCGGAGCTTTCCAGCGCACTGCCCAAGGGATTTTACCTGCTGAACTCATCGGGGGACCGCGACCACTGGACGATCGCAGTGCGTATTTCGGGCAGTGAGGGTGCGTTGAAAGTTCTCGAGAATATCAATACATCACTCATCAAATCCGGAAAATGGATTAGATCTGCCAGCAAGGACGGCGACAATACCAGCCGTTGGAACTTTACCGACCGGCTCGGCGCCAAGTGGCAAAGCGTTGTCAGCGTAAAGCAGGGCCAAGGCTCCGACTTATTGTTTGCCCTCAAGATGGACCGAATCTGAGATGCGGACAATCGGCGGCCGTCCAGTTTCGGCTCCGGCTGTTGCCAAGGCGTGCAAGCGGAAAAGAAATGAGACGTTTGCTCAAGTCGCAGAACTGCAAGGCTGCTGTATACGAACAAAATAACGGAAGGGATATTTAATCGAGAAGGGACAAAAATACGTCTCCGGCGGACAGGCATCCAGCGCTAAGGGTCCTTGGCTTGCCGCAAGCACTTCCCCCGAACCACGTTGGATGAAATTGAGAGGATTCACCGCTCCTAGTCTTGAACAGGTAATGGAATAGATGGCCCACCTAAAACGCAGTGTTGGAGGAAACCATGAAGCTCGCTTCGTTAATCTTGCCACTCTTCTTATTTAGCTTGCTCACCGACGCGGCACAAAAGAATGTGACATCAGTCGATCAAATCAATGGTTCTTCGCCCCGGAATCTGCAAACTGCAATGGCCAAAGGGGCGGCACCCCCTGAAGTTAGCGATGCTGCAACGATATACGTTCTCGACAAATCCGGATACATAGCGGTTCAGCAGGGTTCCAACGGATTTTCTTGCCTCATTGGCCGGGAGAGACCCGACACGGTGGAACCAGCGTGTTTCGACGCCGAGGGAAGCGCCACGACTCTCAAGACGCTACTTCGAACGGAAGAACTTCGTGCACAGGGCAAGAGCGAGGACGAAATCGCGCAGGATATCGCAGAGGGATACAAAACAGGACGCTTCCAGGCGCCCCGTAAAGCTGGCATTGTGTACATGCTTTCGAATTCCAACCGCGTTTTCAACCCTGAAACTAAAAAAGTAATACCCTTCCCTGGTCATCTCATGTTCTATGCGCCCTATGCGACGGCAAAGGAAATAGGATCTGGTGAAGGGGCCCCGTACGTCGTACATCCAGGCCAACCCGATGCATTGATGATCGTGATTCCGCAACGTTCAGATGCTTCGGCAAAGGCATCTCATGATGCATCCCACGAGACCACAGCGGCGAAGAAATTGCCGGTGAACCCCTGACCGACTGGCAACTAAGCGGGAATCTCCCCCTCCTGTTTCACCATGCGTCGCCCCAGGCGTCCTCGTTGAGCGCTTCCAAAACGCACGGGAGCGGTATGTGAATATCAAGTCTGTCCAATGGAAAACAGCCTCACCAACCGGTGTGGGGATCGCCGATCAAGCCCAATCCCGACTGATCCCAAACGAATCACGTTTTCACCTCCTCGCTTGAAAGGATCCGATCCTCGCAGCCAGTCAGTTGAACGAGATCCCTCACGGTCCCGAACCCTTTAACTACGCCATACCTGGAAATATCGTGTTCGACTGTAAAGATTAGACCCGTTGCGTCGGGAAGAGGTATGCACGGTGGTGCGAATAACCGTCCAGCGGGGACCAAGTCTATCGTTCTAGGTATGAACTCAAGTAAAACAGGGACGCAACTCCATGTTGTAGGGCGTAGCTGCACACTGAAGGACTCAGGGCAGGAGTGAATTTACTACGGTGTCGAGCAACTGTACGGCTCCTCGGTACTGGGACTTTTTTTCTCCGGGTATGAGCATTCGCCCGGAAATGTTTTGCCGTCGCCAACGTCTAAAAGGTATGCCCGCTAACTCCTTCGGTACCATTCTTCCCCCCTTGTTGGGGAACGGTCCGCTCCCCAAGGGACGTCCTTTCTATGGAGCCATTTCCAGCCAGATCCGTGGCCGGGACCTCACCTTCGCAGAGTTGCGTCACCCTTGCGAGCGACTTATTCCGAAACACACTCATGAGACTTCTTACTATGACCTGGTCATTGCAGGAGCTTATGAGGAGTGTTACCGGCAAGGCGCGGTCTTCCGGCAGCCGTTCAGTTCCGCGTTCAACCGGTGTGGCACTGAACACAGCGGACGCGTCCCCCCGAGCGGTGCTCGTTTCTTTACGGTGGAGATTGGAAACTCGTGGATTGACGATTTGCGACAGGTCAAACCCAAACTTGACACGGTGCACGACGATGTAGGTGGAGAATTGACATTCTTGGGATGCCATCTCTACCATGAATATCGAGCCGGATCTCATGCTTGTGCCCTGACAGTCGACGCATTGATATGGGAACTGTTCGCCGTTGCCGCGCGGATTACGGATTCCGAAATAGATACGACTCCGACCTGGTGGACGCGCGTCGAAGAATTCTTGCATTCGGAATTCAGACGCAACCTCCGCATTTCTGAGGTGGCACGCGAAGCTGGCGTTCACCCGGTACATTTGGCGCGCGTCTTCCGCCGCCTGTGCCGCCGAACTCCTGGAGAATTCTTACAGCGTCTTCGTGTAAGGTTCGCAGCGGAGAGACTATTGTCTCCTGGTACAGAGATCTCGGCGATTGCCGCAGAAGCGGGCTTCGCCGATCAGAGCCACCTCACGCGAGTATTCAAACAACACACAGGAATGACCCCTGATAGATTCAGACTAGCTTTTAGATAGTCTTTCTTCTCGCCGATCTCAGAAAATCATGAAATGAGAATGTTTGATTTGTTCTATACGATTTAATTCCATAGAGATATCTTTGCTATGTGGCGGTGGCGCGCGCGGAGCACGCAGGCAATGGGTGCATTTAACGCTGGAGTGAAGAGAACTTCCGGTCATGGGGTCATTCCATTTAGCGAATCTTTCGGCTCCACGAGTCAAACCCTGCATCCGCGATTTTTGCAGTCCGCTTGCCAACCTCGTACAACTCGGGAAGCTGGCGACAATCGTACCGTGATCCCCATTATCCGTACCGTTATTGCAGATGGAGACCGCTTGGCGCGCAGGAAGCTACGCTTTCTCCTCAGCACGGAGACTGGCGTTGACGTGGTCGCCGAATGTCGCGATGGAAAACGCACCGTCGCCGCCGTGAAAACGCACAATCCGGATGTGTTGTTACTCAACATACGAATGCCGGATGTGGACGGCTTTCAGGTGTTGAGCGAGATCCCTCCCGTTGAGATGCCGATTGTCATTCTTACGACCGCTTCCGATCGAGATGCGGCTCGGGCATTTGCAGCGCACGCTTTGGATTATCTGCTCGAACCATTCGACAAGGAACGGCTTCATCATGCGATCGATAGAGCACGAACAGAGCTCTTGAGAGCTCACGACCTCCATCTTATTCACCGGATTCTTCATTTTCTGACCGAGGCGCAGCCTGCACAATGGGTCGACAGGCGGTTGGCGATCAAAGCGGGCGGGCGAGTGGTCTTTTTGGACATGGATGAGATTGACTGGATTGAAGCAGCCGCGAATTACGTGAGAGTGAACGTCGGCAAAGAATCTTATCAGTTGCGGGCAGCTATAGGCCACATTACCGAGAGATTGGACCCCTCCCGGTTCGTGCGCATCCATCGCTCGACGATCGTCAATGTCCGCAAAATCAAGGCGCTGCAGCCTTGCAATACCGGCGAATATATCGCGATTCTAAGCGATGGAAAGGAACTTTCCTGCGGACGGAGTTACCGACTCCAGCTACAAAAATTGATCGGACGCAAGCTCTGAGCGCACATTTGCACTCCTCTGGCCTGCCCACAGGGGCATTGCAGGCCCCCGAAACGATGTCAAGGGGAAAACGCGATTGGCGGCGTTGCCACAAAACTCTTCTCCCATGGCCGCAATTGAGCATGTTCCCATATCCAGATAAGAAGCGACCGGCAGACTCGTACATGCTCTTGAGTGGTTTCAGTATCTTCGACGAAACCTCCGCGGCCACGAGTGCTTATCTCCTCACTATTCTTCATCCCCGAATTTTGCTTCCTGGTAAGCACGTTCGACGGCCGGTTGCGTGAAGCCGCTCCGAAACGCGACTCGACGATCGTGATCGTCGCCGACAAACCTCTTTTCGAACGTCGAGAGATCGACTTTCTTACGAACGTCCTCCAGCTTGAGGCCCTGGCTTTCGGCCTGTTGAACCTGTGTAACGACTGACTGTAAGAGCGAGCTGACCAGATCGAGATATGAATAATCGTGTTCCACGGGACCATGACCCGGCACGATCACGCTCGCGCCAAGTGCTTTTACTTTGGCCAGCGTTTGAATCCATTCGGTAAGATAGGAGCCGTAACTGTACGGCGTCGGAAAGACAAGCAAATCGCCGGCCATGACCACCTTGCTGTCCGGCACGAAGATCACGGCGTCACCGCCGGTGTTGCCTCGGCCGAGGAAGAGCACTTCTACTTCTCGTCTTCCGAGATTTATGGTGAGGTCATGATCGAATGTAAGATCGGGAGCAACGAGTGTGGCCTGCTTGAACTCACCAATGGCAAAGTCGACGCTGTTCGCGAAATCGGTCAGGTACTTTCGATCCGCATCGGTGAGGGGTTTCCCTTCCTCATCTTTTCCCTCACGCAGTTGTTTGCGAAGGTCGGCTGCATATTTGGGGCCAAAGTCCGCGAATTTCAGATATTTCGGGTCGCGCTCCACGATGGCTTTTTTCGTGGCGGCCGTACTCACAAATATGACTCCCGGGAAAGCTGTGCGGTACGCAGCGTCCCCCATGAGATGATCTAGGTGCCAATGCGTGTGGACGACGAATCGGACAGGTTCGTTGGTCATCCGTTTGATTTCGTCAATCATTTGCCGAGCCTGCGACGGGAAGTTCGTGGAATCCACAACGAGCACGCCGTTGTCGCCTACTATCGCCACCGAGTTGCCGCTTACGATGTCGGTATTCGATTCCGACGCGATGAAGGCTGTAATCCCTTCGGCAATTCGCACTGTCTCGTAGGTGTGTTTCGGGGCATTTTCCCCAACACACTGAGTCGGATCAAGCACGAAAACGGCGACAAGAATCAGCATTTTTCTCATTAGGCACCAGTTGAAATCGCGTTGCACCATGCTGGTTGTGTAGGGCCCTCTCGCGTCGGTCGCAACCGTTCCACCTTGCCAAAAATCAGCCCTTTAGGCACACGTCGCTTAACGGCGCCGATCTTAGAGCTCGACAGCGATCCCGTATAGAACAAATGGAACGTCCGATTCCTTGCGCTGGTTGCCTCAGTGCCACCGATGCCAAGCGCCAGCGTGGCGAGGACAATGCCGGCGAACATAGGATTCCTCCGCAGTGACCTCAACGTGTGGACGAATTCTCCAACTATCCATTCCATGCGTCCCTCGCAAGTCGCCCCCCACGCAAAAATACTTCGGTGAAGTCTCAGGATAGACGCTCCACTATAGAAAGTGTTTCCGGGCCCCGCTCTTGGGTGCCCCAAGAAACTGGCATTTTGGCATTTCGAGGCAGAACCTTTACCGGCGGCGGCGGCGCTGTACACCGCAGGAAGAGACGGAAAGGGGAAGCATTCCGTGTTCTTCATCAAGGAAGCCTCTCGGAGACGAAAAGGGAGATGCCTGGGCCTCTAGCAGGTTGCTGAAAAAGGCCTTGGAACGATCCTCCTCAACGTTGCAGCATCGCGGTTACTTCCCGGATGGCGTCTTCGACACCTCGATCGGCGACCCAGTAATGGTTCACGCGGCCATCTTTCCCAATAATAACCACGGTTGGCAACGCTTGCACCCTGTAACTCTTTATGTTGTCATCGGTGTCGGCTACCATGATCGGATGTTGCACACCTCGTCTGCTGGCAAAATTCTTGATTTGCGCCAATTCGGTAGCCGGAGTTGGACCGCCATAGTCTGGGCCGTACAATTTGGTGATACTCACCACGAGCAAACGACCGGGATAGCGACGCTGCAAATCATCGAGCAAAGATAGTGTCCGCACACAGGGTTCGCACCACGTTGCCCAAAAGTCAATCAACACTAACTTGCCTTGCATCGCCGCCAGCGCGGCTTCATCCGTGGAGGCCACGTTGACCTTGTGCTGATAGTTAAGCGGTGGGGCAAGCTGACCCACAAGCACGGCACGCGTCGGCTCCTCGTAGGAGCGGTACTTGGTTTCCAGGTAATTGCGGTGGAGAAGGAACGAGCTAACCGCCAGCAGGATCGTGAGTGAGATAAGGACCATGCGCGGGCGGGTACCGACCTTCGGCTTCCATGCGATTGAAAGAAGGGCGAGGGCACATAAAAGACCCGCAAAAGCCTTGGGAGCGTCGGTAATTCTTTCGAAGCTACCACGAGCTGCGACAAAACAAACGGTTACAGCGACAAGAGGAAGCACGGCGGTCCCCACAATAATTGCCCTGCGTTGGTTCATTTGGTCTTTACCTCCCAATCGAAAGAAACGAATTCCGGAACAGTCTTGTTCCGTAAAAAGTAGTAGCCGGGAACGTCGCGGAACAGGCAGGGATGAGGAGAGGTGTTTCAGGGACAGGTAAACTGTCGCACGACAGTCCTCCGTGCCAGACTCTTGCGTCTTTGGATAAGGCTACGCGTGAAAAAGCAGGCTGCTGAAACAACTACTCCTCTTCCACAGGCCAGTCATGGTAGAAGTGGAAGCATGAGAGGGATAGACCATCAGCGGAGTCAGATGTTCAGTTATTTGTCGCCGGAGACGCGGGTGCGCAAGGATCATCCGCTACGTGCGATCCGGCTCGGCAGGAGAGGAAAAATGAGCCATCTTGGCCGCTTACGTCGCGGTGACAGCTTTGTCTAAGTCGGTGGAACTGCGAGACGGCATGATTGCAGGCAAGTTATGTCTGCCTCCCGTTCATCGTCTTCCCTGACTCTCGCCGGAGCATGGATGCTTTGAAGTTTAATTCGTTCTATACCAGTCGTACGCGCGAACCTAATCTCTTGGAAGTCTATCAATGCGCCTCAAGGCAGGATCTAGTTCGTTGCCCGAGTTTCGGCCGGAGGTAATTTCATGCGAAGAGTCCTGATTGTCTTCCTTCTACTCGTTAGCAGCCCCATCCTCAAAGCCCAGACGGATACGCCGAAACCGGCCTACGATTTCTCCTTGCCGCGCGAGGAAAGAATCAAGCTGGCCGAGAGCGCGGCCCCACCCGAGATTTCGGGAAAAGCTACAGTCTATGTCCTGGAGCGGACCGGTTACGTGAAAGTCCGGGAAGGCACAAACGGATTCTCTTGCTTCGTGGATCGCCAGACACCCCTGAACATGGAGCCCACTTGCTTCGACACCGAGGGAAGTACCTCGACCCTCGTCACGAGGTTTTTTGCCGAAGAACTCCGGGCCAAGGGTAAGAGTGAGCAGGAAGTCAGCGAGGCGATTCAAGATGGTTACAAAGCCGGAAGATTCCGCGCACCCCAAAAACCCGGGATTGTCTATATGATGTCCAACTCCGTTTATCTCTACGTCAACGGTAAAATCGTTCATGCCCCTCCGCATTTGATGTTCTACGCGCCCTACGCGACCGATAAGGACATCGGCTCTCCCCCACCAAACTCGGACATGCCCCGCGTGATAAGACCTGGCCAGCCCGATGCCTACATCATTGTCATTCCGGGACCGCACGCAGGTCATTAGCACACAAGAATAGGGTGATGGTTGTGGAGGGGTGTCAGTGTTCGGCTCATTTTTGCCCTTTCGGTATGAGCGATAGCCCAGGCCTGCCTTAATCGTGGGTGGCGATTTCGATTTTCCGGTGCGGCCGCACAGCAAGTTAAATATTGCCATCGGCGATGTCTCCGGCAAAACCATTTCCGCGGCGCTGATGATGGCGAACCTGCAACCGTCGCTGCGCAGCTAGGTGAAGCTCGGGCAACGTTAAGCATATGAGGTTCACATCTTCGCGCGGCTGGTCCAGTGATTGTGGTGTCGACGGGAGCCTTGCCCAGGCTCCGTCGCGAGCCGACCGGCGATGAACGAGCCGCCGGCCATGCCCAGACCATCACTCCTGACGGAGGACGACGGCAGGGTCGGTTCGGGCTGCGCGCATCGCCGGAATACACGAAGCGGTAAATACAACTAACACCAACAAAACGGGCGCGCAGACAAACGTGGCAGGATCAAGAGGTCGCACACCGAAAAGTAGCGCCGATAACGAGCCTGCGAGCACCGCCGCCCCAACTGTACCTATTGCAATGCCCACCAAGGCGATTTTCGCGGAGCGTCCAAGAACGAGTCCGAGGACGTCCCTGATTTGCGCACCCAGAGCCATGCGCACGCCAAATTCGCGCGTCCTTTGCGAGACTGAGAACGTCAGCACTCCGAAAACTCCAATGGCTGAGAGTGATAGCGCGAGTGTCGCGAACGCCCCAAGGAGCCGGGCGCGGAACCGGGGCTCCGCGATGGACTCGTATGCGATTTGGTCCATAGTACGGACGTTAGTTACGGACAGCTGGTTGTCGTATTTTGCGATAACGGCCTTCACCGGTCGCAACATCGCGGTTGGATCGCCGCTGGTGCGCACCGCAAGCGAAGCCCGATACCAGGGGTTTTGCATGATGGGAACATATATCTCGGCATCATTTTGCTTCTCGCCAAAGCCCTCTACTTTTACCTGTTCGATGACGCCCACGATTTCACGCTCGACCGGTTTTGGCCCAGCAGGATCCAGCGCCTGCACACGAAGGTGCGTTCCCACGGCACGTCTTCCGTGCAAATACTGATGCACAAATTCGTCGTTCACGATCGCGACCTGAGGCCCTGCCGCGGTATCCTGCTCGTCGAAAACCCGGCCTGACTGTAACGGAATGCCTAGAGTTTCGAAATATCGCGGCCCCACAACCTGATAATGTGCCGCAGGGGACTCGCTTTCAGCACGTGGGGGCTCGCCCACTATTTCAAATCCTTGCCCAATGTTCCATCCCTCAAGCGGCAAGCTTCCACCAAAAGCCGCGGCTCGCAAGCCAGGAAGTGTTGTGAGTTCCCGTTGTACGTTCTGATAGAAGATCAGGGTCTTGTCTGGTGTCGGATAGCGGCTGAGGGGGAGAGACATGTGCATGGTGAGTACCCGATCCGCGTGAAAGCCGGGATCGACCTCGCTCAGCCGCTCCAATGTCCTCACCAAGAGCACAGCACCGGCCACGATCATCACGCCGACGGCGATCTGAACAGACGCGATTGCGCCGAGGAGAGTTGTGTTGCCAGGGGTCACGCTGCGACCTCCGCTCTGCAACGCACGAGCAAGTAAACCTCTGCTGACCTGCCATGCCGGCGCGAGCCCGAATAGCAATCCAGTCAGCAGTGTGACTACCACTGCAAAGGTGGTGACGCGCGCATCCAAAGTAAGCCGCACACCAACCGGCAATGTTCCAGGCGGCATGATTGCAGGCGCCAAAAGAATGATGGCCCAGGCCAGCATCAGTCCACCCAGGCCCCCTATCGCGGAGAGAAGCACACTTTCCGTCAGTAATTGCCGAACGAGACGTGGGATCGAAGCACCCACCACAGCGCGTACAGCCATCTCGCGGGTGCGAATGGCGGACCGAGCCAACATCAGGTTTGCAACATTGGCGCACGCCATCAAGAGCACAAAGGCAACCACCGCTGCCAGCACCAGCGTCGTCACGCGCAACTCGTGGTCGACAAGGGCCGCGCGCAGCGGCTCGACCGTGACTCCCCAGCCTTTGTTGGTGTCTGGTGAAATGCGCCCGAGGTCGTCTGCGACCAAAGTCATACCGGCCTGCGCTTGCTCGATTGAGACACCTGGCTTGAGCTTGCCCAAAACTTGCAGGTAGTGCATTCGCCTCTGTTCGGGACTGCGTTTCGCTGTGAATAGCGTCCACAGTTCACTCTTCCACAAAATCTCGAATCGCTCGGGAACTACACCGATAACGAGAGTGGGTTTTTCATTCAATGCCAGCGTGGAGCCCACCACTTTCGGATCGGAGCCGAATCGCGTCCGCCACAGCCTTTCGCCGATCATGACAACATCCGTACGCGCACGATCATCTTCAGCATTGAATTCACGTCCGACAACTGGTCTGACTTCGAGGAGATGGAAGAATTCCGAAGTTACAGACTGACCAGTCAGATGTTCGGGCCCGTTTTTGGTCTGCAAGGTGCGATCCCCACCTAGAACGGCAGCGAGCGAGGAGAAGACTCGATTAGAGTCGTGCCAGTCGAGAAAGTTCAGTGGTGATACGCGGTTCCGAGCGTTGCCCGGTGCGTTCTCCCACAGCATGACCAGTTTGCTTGGCTCATTGAATGGAAGTGGTCGGAGGAGTACCGCATCTACGACGCTGAACATCGCCGCCATGGTGCCGACTCCGAGCGCAAGGACGCCGGCCGCCAATACTGTGAATCCAGGCGCCTGCCGAAGCAAACGTATTCCGTAGCGAAGGTCTTGAGCGAGCGTGTGCATACGCGTTAGACGGACAATCCAGTTTGGCCGTTAGCCGTATCTCTGCTGTTGGTCACTCTTTTCGATGTGCTTGTCCCAATGAAAACCGCAGATGCGGACTGCCAATCTAGAATCTGGTGCGGATTTGCTCGCCACATCCATTTTGGGCGTTGACCATATCTTTCTGTCAATTGGAATCGCGTCCCCCATCCTCCTACGAATCGCAAAACGAGAAGAGGGGGAGGCATCGGCGAGACGAAGTCGGAGGTTAAGAATCAATGCCTGAAACATCGGAACAGTATCGCAACAGAATCCTTAGTCATTTGGAAGGGTCCGATCCGCTGAAATTGCAGGCTGTAGCGGCGCAGAGACTCAATCACCTTTTGAAGGGTGTCCACGCCTCGAGACTCCGCAAGCGGCCTGCGCCTGACAAGTGGTCCATTGCAGAAATCGTCTTGCATCTCGCCGACACAGAGCTAGTTGGCGCGTTTCGAATTCGCATGATTCTTGGCTCTCCGGGAACACCGGTTCAAGGGTTCGACCAGGATACTTGGGTCGTGGCGCTCCACTATGACAAGCGCGATGTGTGGGAAGCGCTCGAGCAGTTTCGCACTCTGCGCGAGGCAAATCTGCATCTGCTAAAAACGCTCTCGCCCGAACAGTGGAAGCACCACGGCGTACACTCCGAGCGCGGCGAAGAAACCATCGAAACGATCGTCCGGATATTCGCCGGCCACGATATCAACCATTTCAAACAGATTGAAGCTAGACTCGCAGTCCTTCGATGGTCAATCGGCAAAGGAGACCAGCGATGACGCCAGGTTGAGTTGAAATGATGCGGAATCGTCAGCAGATGACCGACGAACAGGAAAGGCCTCGCAGGACCTGTTCAGGTGAGAACACAATGAATCTCGCTTCATCCTTGAACAGCGCACAATAGATCTGCCTTCGTGCTGAAGAACCCAGCTAGAATCGAGGATTGAAGTGGGTGCAATCAAATTCAACTACGCCGTTCCACTTCAGCAAACGATGGCTTTTGAAGCGGTGTATCACGAAGCCTTGCAGCTTGATCTGTCCGAAAAACGGCAATTTTGGGATTTACCAGGATCAATCTTTGTGTGGATGTATGTGAATGGCTACCTCGCAGGTGAATCGTATGGCTTCCCGATTACGAGTCCCCGTGAGCCAATCAAAGGATTATCTGAATTACCGGACAACGAAAAGAAGGGCGGAATTTATTGCTACTCGAACACAGTACTTCCCCTCTTTCAGAAGCGGGGATTGGGAACGATTCTTAAGGCTCACTGGCTAGGACAGGCTGCCGGGAGAGGATTTCAGACCGTCTATGGCCATGCCCGTCCAGGAGCAAGTCAGGCGCTGAATGCCAAGTTTGGCGCTAGGTTTCTTGATACTTTTCCTGATTGGAGTGGCTCTGGAGAGGAATATCGGCTGTACCGCCTCGCACTCAAGTGAGACTCCTGATTTTGATGAAAAGACTCAGGTGACCCAAAACCCCGTTTTTCACGAGTCCTTAGGGTCCGTTTTCTGTAGTCCTGCAAGGTGCGTCTTGAGAAATTCGATGGCGCTGCGAATGATCTCGCGGGAGCGATCGTTGGAATCGAGGATGTCGAAGCCGTGACGACCAGTGGGGTGGTTCATGACTTCTAGGGCGAGGTTTTCTTTTAGGGCGGCGGCAATGAATTGGTCCAGATCGTTATTAAGGTCGGGCGAATCGAGACCGGCGCGGGCGACAAAGATGGGAGGTGTATGTGAGCCATCGCGGTGCCGGAGATTGTAGAGCGGCGAGGCATAGAGGTGCGCGCGGTCGGCTTCTGTAGCGGACATCCCCGGCGTATCGATGTCCGTGACGCAATAGAAACAGAGGACAGCATTCTTCATGGGAACTATTTGACGGAGGGTCATCGAGAGAACGAGCCCACCGGCAGAAAAGGCCCATAAGGCGTATCGCGAGGGGTCGGCGTGAAACTCCGCGGCATGGTTTTGGAGATATCCAATAGCCGTGTTCGTGTCCTCAATGCCATTTGTGACGCCTTGAACGCCGCCGCCGTAGCGCTTGCTGAAGGACACACCGATGAAGCCGGAGGCGCCAAGAATTCGTCCGTATGAAGTGTAAACTTCCGCGTCTCGCCAGTCATAGGGAGCGCCTTCGATACCGCCCCCACTAATAAGCAGAACGAAGGGAAGAGTCCGGCTAGGATTGCCGCCGGATGGGACGTAGACGTCCATTTTCAGGTCAATCTTTCCGCTTGGGGCGTTAAGAGTTTTGTAGACGATATTACGGTGAATTTCCACTTTGTCCATGTTCGGAACGGAGTAGACGGCGGCCATTTTGTAGAGCTGTTCGATGGGAGGCGCCGTTTGAGGAGCTTTTTGTACCATTGCGTTGGGAGAAACGCTCACCAGCGAGAATGCAATTAAGAGAACTGAGATTTCAAGTCCTGCCACGCCGGTGCGCATCCAGGCACCTCCGGAGAACAGATTTGGTGGATTAGACTCTGGCGCTGGAAAGTCGTGAGCCTGACATTGTGTTAGCTCGAGTGCTATAGAAGCCTCCTCCGGGTTTGCGAGTGCGATGACCCTGCCCCATATTCGGCGTTAAGCCCTGATTGCCCTTCCTCGGTAAAGTCTGCGCCTAGACCATCCGCTCCTCCTGTCAAGGGTCTTCGCTCCGCTTCGATGAACGCACACCCCGCGCCCTTGACAGCGCGGACGGCTAGGGGCCTTCCCTTCCCATGAAGGGCATTTGCCTTTCATGCGCGGTTCACCGCTGCGCCGCTGAAAAGGAAAACCCAAATCCACAAAGGAGTTTTCAAAAATGCAAAAGACCGAACGGAAGCCGCTGTTTGACCCGGGCCAACTCGTTGCTACACCCGGCGCGCTGGCCGTGCTTGAAGAAGCCGGACAAAGCCCCTTGGGGTTCCTCTCGCGCCACGTCATGGGCGATTGGGGTGAGATTCCCGAAGAAGACCGCAAAGAAAACCGATATAGCCTGGAACGAGGTTTCCGACTGCTCAGCAGCTACCGGACCACAGCGGGTGACACCGTATGGGTCATCACCGAAGTTAACCGCTCGCATACCACGCTACTTCTTCCCGAAGAGTACTGAAAGAAAGATAAAGGATTACAGTGCTCAAATCGAATCGCAACGCAAGTGGCTCCACTAGTGGTGTGCGCCATGCGGGACTTATCCCTTGCCCGCATCCACGAATCGCCATTCGCGGATGCATGCGCGGGAATCCCGACAACCAGCGCCTCAAACGGCAACTCATCGACTGTCTTGATTTTGCGTATAGACGGCGGAAATGAAACCTGTGAAGAAGAATCGATGAGCACTCACCGAATGGCCAAGAATCCATCGAAACAATTGTCCGCATGTTCGCCGGGCACCATAACAATGATCTCAAGCTAATTGAAGCCCGAGCTCAGTTAAGATCATCTGTGAAATCTTGCTGCACAGATTCACAACTGCGCGCAGGACCCCAGTCCAGAGTGACCTGCTACTCTTTAGCTGATCCATTGGCTGTCGCGCGAATCACGTAACCTTGCTTTATCCGAAACGAAATTCGTTTGATGCTTTCAAGATCCTCGATTGGGTTGGTATCCAAAGCCAGGAAGCTTGCCTCGTATCCATCGCGCAGTTCCCCTATTTTGCGGGATGGGAAGATCGCTTTCGGCGTTGTTCCTGTCAGCGTCTTAAGCAATGCCCGATTGTCAAGCACCCTTAGCGAAGCGATGTAAAGCACCTCGTCGGAAATGGAGCCACGCATGTCCGTCCCCAGCAGCAGCCGAGCACCCGCTCGTGCCAGTAGCTGGAGGTTGTGGCCGTAGACTTCACGATATTTTTTGGCATCCGGGTCTGACGGCTCCTTGAAAATGGTCGTAACCACCGATGTTCCTTTTTCCGCCGTCAGCCGAGCGTCTTCCTCGGTTAATTTCCAATGTTCGAGGCTGCTGTCCGTGAAACCAGTCTTCGTCCCGATCTGCCAAGCGGCGGGAAGATGCGCGATGATATCTACGCCGGAATTTAGCGCAAGGCGGAAGTCTGCCGCAGTTTCGATGTGTGCCGATACGCGCAGTCCGGCAGCGTGAGCTCGCTGTACGAGTCGCTTCAAAACTACCGGATCAATACCCGCCTTGGCCGAGTACTCAGGGGGCTTGCCGCCATATCGAGAGTTACTTCGCCGCTTGGCTTCCTCCTCGGAAAAAGCCACGATCACTTTGATGAAATCGCGATTTTTGGCTGCGAGGGCCGGCCATTTCTGCTGTAAATCTGATTCGTTATCGATAATGAACACCTCGCGTGTATCGACCTGACTCAGCGTCTTCCGTTCACCGAATCGACCCATCTGCGCGAGCATCGTGTACATATCGGCCATGATGCCCCAGGAAGGCGTCACCAGACCCTGTGTATAAATCACGTCCACACTGTTGGGTTTATTGACGCGACGGAGCACGTCGGGCGAAAGTTCTAGACCCGGATCCATCTCCATTGCGTAAAAGACGCCGTCCGCCAAGTCTTCGTGAATGTCGTTTTCAAGGTCTTTGAGGTCTGCAAGATTGTGAACGTGGGCGTCGGCAAATGGTGGCACAACGAATTTCCCATTGAGATCTAGAACAGAATCCACGTGGCTGGGACGAGTGGCGGCAAATAGCCCATTTACTGAATATAAAGTCTTGGCAACGAAACGCTCCCCGTCCCACCAAAGTCCTCCTCTAAGCTCCAGGTTCGATTGGTCGGTTGCGGTCGCGTTTACCAAGAACAGCGCAAAGCCCCAAGTAAGGATTGCGACGAATAGGCTCAATTGCCTGATTTCCGATCTAACCATTTTCTATCCCCAATAACATCCGCTATTGCGTGCGGCGGCTGTTCTCTCCTCTAAGCTGTTTGTAAATGCTTTCCACAAACATTTCTTGCGGGACTTCTTTTTCCCAGCTCTTCCATTTGTCAGGGACACCGGTGGCTTTGATTTCCGCAAGGGTTTTCCCGGCGCTCAATTCTGATTTCACGAATTGAACACTATCCGCCACCAGTTCTTGAAACGCCAGCAAGAACGCCAGCAAGTCCGAATACGCGGATACACGACCGCGACCGGGTATGATCCGTGCGTCTTTCGGCACGATTCGTAGCAGTTTGTCGATGCCGGCCTGAAGACCCGCGACAGTACCGCCGGTTGCGTTATCGATGCCAGGAATGCTGGGTACAAACACGTCGCCTGTCAAAACCGCATTTGATTGATGAAAAATGACCGCTATGTCGCCGTCCGTGTGAGCTTGAGGTAGATAAATGAGAGAGATTTCTTCACCGTTCAAGTGAATCGTAAGCGTCTCATCGAAAGTTACCACTGGCCAAGCTATGGACGGCTGCACGGCAACCTCGTAGGTGTACATTGTATTCTCGTGCTGGAGACGCTCGCGAGCCAAGCGATGCGAAATCAGAACGGTGGACGATCCAAACGCTTCGTTTGCGAACGCGTGGTGCCAGTGCGTATTAATTAGGAATTTTGGCATGCCTTTTCCGAACCCCTTAATTGCCTTTCGCACGCCAGAGAACGTTTCCATGTAGCCGCCGTCGACTAGAAGGATCCCATCCTTTCCGACGGAGACACCGATTTCGTCAATAGCTCCGTTAATTACGTAGAGGCTTCCCTGTACATGAGTCACGGTGATGGGCTCAAGTGCATTCTGGGGATGAGCGGGCACGGCTTGGGCTATGAAAAGTGCAAATGTCATCAGCCCGACCCGCATGCTTCTACCCTTGCCAAGCATCAGAGTGCCTCGCAGACCTCCACACCCTCCGACGACTTGTTTGGAACGACAACTCTTATTCCCCTCCCCATTTGCTCGCGTCGTAATACAATGCCCGAGAAGGAGATCGGAGATGTTCTCCAGAAGGTGCTCGGCACGAGCTAACCAGTCAGTTCTAAGCACCGTCTAAAATTCACGTGGTTTATGAATCACTTAAGACACGGTTCTATCTTTCGGTTCGGCAGCTTTGAACTGAACGCATGCGCGCGGCACCTCCAACGAGACGGCCTGAAAATACGATTGGCCGAAAAGCCGTTCCGTTTACTGGCAATACTGGTGTCGCACGCCGGAGAGACCGTGACCCGAAATGATTTGCGTGCAGCGTTGTGGCCGAGCGACCTCTACATGAACTTCGAGCACGGCCTCGACAATGCAGTCAATAAAGTTCGTGCCGCGCTCGGTGACAAAGCGGAAAGCCCCAGGTTCATCGCGACCGTGCCCAAGGTCGGTTACCGGTTTATTGCGTCAGTGACATATGAGAGCCGTCGTCAGCCGACCGAGGAACTCGCGGAAGGCGAGCCCCACGGAACACACGGATATTTTCGGTTGTCTCTGAATCGATCGCTGAGTACCCTCTTCCCATTTCTGACGGTCGTCCTTGCGGGCGTGCTTATGGTTATCGGACAGGGTCTTCTCCGGCAATTCAATGCCTCGTTTGAGGTTCGGCGTCTGCAATCCCGTAAGGCGGGCGAAGACTACGCCTTGGGTGTTTATTATCAGAACCTTGTTAACGAAGACGGACTTCTTAGGTCCAGGGAATACCTAACTGAGGCCCTTGATCTGGATCCGATGTTTGCGGAAGCGCACGCGCAGCTCGCGCTTACAGAGCAATTTATTGGGGATGAATTTTCTTCCACTCCGGCAAATAACTACCAAAATGCGATCATCCATGCCCGGCGGGCTTTGGATCTCGACGGAACTTTGGCCGATGCACACGTAGCGCTTGGGAATGTTAAGTTGCGAACAGATTGGGACTGGAACGGGGCGAGACAAGAATATCAAACAGCTCTTGGCCTCAACCCCAGTTCTGCAGTTGCCTTTGCAGCCTACGCACAATATCTGACCGCTATTGGCCAGAAGCAAGAATCCCTCAGGGCCATTGCGCGCGCTCACGCGCTGGATCCCGTCTCGGCACGTATCCGGTATCAGCAAGCTCTATTGTCATACTTTTCCAAAGATTACGAGCAGGCAATCGCACAACTCACGTCTCTGGTGCAAGAACAACCAGGGTATTCCGATGCTCGAAAGTCGCTGAGCGATGCCTATGCCCGAGTTGAGAAATGGGAACAAGCATCACAGGAGCTCGTGAACTGGTTAAAACTAATACAAATAAACGAGGATGAAATTCGGTCCACCCAGGATATTTTGCATCGGCAGGGATTCCGCGCATTTTGGCGGCGTCATTCACGTAGTAAGGGTTGCGGTCGGAGCGCAGATGATTACGGCGTACCTTTTAACCGCGCGGTCTATTCTGCTCTAGTCAATGACACCGACCCCGCCATCATGTCGCTGCGTGAAGCCTATCTGCAGCACGATAACCGCCTATTGGACTTGAAAGTCGATCCTGAGTTCGACGCACTCCGCTCCGATCCCCGCTTCCAGGAAGTTCTGAAAAGCATCGGATTGTAATTCTCCAAGCCAAACAAGCGTTTTCCCCCTGGAATTGTAATTCCTCTATCGCATGCTGAAGTATGGCCCGTTCAGACGTCAATTCAGCACAGCCAGATCCCGATCGTGTTCACCGAATCCTCGCGGCCCGCGCTCACTTACTCGGCCGCGACTCCGGCGGCACGAGCCCCGCTACACGATAGTAGACAACCAGCTGGCCGTAATGTTCGCCGGAGTGTTCGATTAACTCCCAAGCCAAAGCCGTCAAGGGCAGGCGTCGCCCTGACTCCGAATCCAAAGCTATTTGCGCCATTCGCGCCTCACCCTTTTCGCCAATCACCGCAGCGCCTTCGGCGAAAGACTTTTTCAGATAAGCGACGACCGCCGCTTTCGTTTTGTAGTTCGCGCGGGACTCATCGTCAGCGGGTTTCTTTCCTTTTGCCACGTCCGTGAACAAATCGTTCGAGCCGGCGACGTGCAGCAATTGCTCGGCGAAAGTGCGCTGCACCACACTTGGTCTGAAATCGTATTTGTCTTCAGGAAAGTCTTCCGCCATGGCAATCAGTTTGCTCCCAATCTGCTTCCACGATCGCAGTACGGCTTCGCTCGAGGTCAGCGCCGGCTTCGGCGGCTTCTCGATGGCCGCGTTCTGCGCGAAGCAGGCAGAAGCCAACAGCCCGACGGCTCCCGTCACCACAGTGGCGGCAAGTACTCTCATAGCTTGAAATTTCCCTTCCATCGCGTGCTCCCACTTACCGCCGGTGACCAAACCTTGAGCCTCATTTCAACATCAGCTCTTGAACAAGCTTCGTGCTTACGATTTCTCTCATTTCGACGCGCTTGTCTCCGAACACCTGTACCGTAGCCTGTTTGGATCGCCGCATACAACATAACGACGTTCGAAGACTCAATCTTGCAATTTTGACGGTTTCTCGCGGCAACGATAGCAGAGCTGGGATGAGTGGCCGCGGCATTGGGACGAGTTACAGCTGTTCTGTCACAGGAATTGAGACGAACGAGTGCCGGGCAATTTCATACTCAAGGATCAGCGGCGGCGAGTGAACTCTCATGCCTAGGCCGACCTGGTGGCCTACACCACGAATTGAGGCTGAATCACGAATTACCAGAGGTTGAGTACCCATGGAGCCACCGAGATGATCGGCTGGATCGAAGGGCTAATTTGCAGGACGCAAGCGTAGCAACTGGCCGTCATCATTGCCGATGTAGATGAACCCATCAGGCCCCTGCGCCACCAGACGGACGCGTCCAACCTTGCCATACATCAGCCGCTCTTCCACGACCACACGGCCGTCTTGGATGACCAATCGATTCAGATGGTGCTGGGCCATCGAGCCGATGAACATGCTGCCTCGCCATGCTGGGAATGCATTTCCGGTGTAGACGAACATTCCGCTTGGGGCGATAGCAGGTGTCCAGACCCAAACGGGTTGTTCCATGCCTTCGTGAGCGGTAATGCCCATCCCGATCGGGCCCCCGGAATATTCCCAGCCCCAGGAGATCACCGGCCAGCCATAGTTGGCGCCCCTGCGGATAATGTTCAGCTCGTCGCCTCCCAGGGGCCCGTGTTCATGTGACCAGAGTTCCCCGGTCTGGGGGTGGACCATCAGACCTTGAGGATTGCGATGGCCATAGCTCCAAATTTCGGGTCTGGTGTCGGCGCGACCGAAAAATGGATTGTCTGACGGCACCCGGCCGTCATCGTAAAGACGCAGAATTTTGCCGGCATGATTTGAAAACTGCTGGGCCCTGTTCTGATGGTGCCGGTCGCCGACTGTCACGAACAGATATTCCCCCACGAAGGTGAGCCTGCCGCCATAGTGGAAGCGGTCCTCGGAATACGCCTGCGCGGTGAAGATTCTCTCTCGATCTACGAGCCGATTGCCTCGCAAGCGGCACCGATCAACCGCAGTAGTGCTGCGCTCGTGTTCGCCCAGCGAGTAGCTGATATAGATCCAGCCATTGTTCGCGTAGTTGGGATGCAGAGCAATATCGTGCACTCCGGCGTCTTCCATGGTGACCACTGACTGGCGCGTGGCATCGGGTGCCCCTGTTTCCTTTCCGGTAAGCGGTGCAAAACCGCCTTCCAGCGCCGTAATTGCGCCTGACTTCACGTCCAGGAGGTCAACCTTCGCGCTGCGCCGTTCGACCAGCAGCGCACGGCCGTCGGGCAAAAACACCATCGCGGACGGCTGCTGCAAGCCCGTCGCCACTACCTCTGTCTGATAGCGGACGCCCTGGGATTCAAAGATGTCCTGCGCGAATAGGCTGCTGCTGCCCGCGACCGTAGCGACCAGTAACAGAATTCCGCGCCGCAAGTTGCCGATTTCACTTCCTCGCACCATTGAGTTCATGATGTCGGTTAGCCGTGCTGCTTACTCTCAGTGCTGCTCTTGGTCGGCGGCTTCTCAGACCGGCGCAGCTTAATCACCAGATCCATCCGCTCGCTTGACTCGTCGCTGTAACGGCTGTAGTGAATCACCGTAGGGGCGTCCGTGCCCGTGAGTCGGTAGATGTTCCGCACATGTTCGTCGCGTTTGCCGTCCTCAAGGGAAACGAGCCCGATTGTTCGCAGCTCTTTGGTTCGCTCATCGAATACACCGTCCTCCGTCACTCGCTGCGACCACCTGCCATAGAAAAATGTGCAGACATATTTCATCGTAACTGGGTCATACGTGATGAATGTGAAGTACGTCCAGTACCGGCTTGGATCTTCGGGGCGGTGGTGCTCGGTCTGTATTTCTAGGTACGTATTGTCCAACACCCATGAAACCTTGAATGTGCCTGGTTCCACGATATCGACTGTTCCATCCCTGTTGTGAAACTCATAGTCGGCGTCCCAAGTCCCAACCAGTGGCCGGAGATGCGCCATGTGCTCCATGATGTCTTTCACATCACTGGCTTGTGGCGCGGCCGCGCTCGCACCGGCAAATATCAAGCCAACGACGATGAGGTAACGGCGGCAAGAGCAAATCAGGCTCGGCACCCAATGACGCAGAATCATTTTCTCGCTCCTCTCTTCTTCGGCGTTGACGACGCTAGACGGTCGGGCTGCAGGAGGCAAGCGTGAATCGGCAAAGAGTTTCCCGGTTGCGGCGGATGGAGGTAAAACATCGACCGGGCGATAACGCGGCCACGGATAGCAGAGAAACCCACTGGAGTTGCTTGCCCAAAGTGGCCGTGGGAACTGTGCGACAGGACGCTATTCGCGAGCGACGGTAGGCGCGTCGTCAGCGGCTAGCAGAGGCTGGCGAGCGACGAAGACGTGCATTTCGCGCGGTAGCGAGGGTAGAAGTGGCATACAATCCTCGCAGAATGAGCGCACTTATTGTTCCAGCAAAAGGTTCAGCGGCCGGATTGCCGAGCGGTCTTCTTGCGCCCCGCGCCAGTTTCTTGCTGCTGCAGGTCGGCGGCTGGACTCTGTTTGGCGCAGTAATGCTGATTTGGGGGCTCGACTACTGGAGTCGGCAAGACGCCATCGTCAATAAGTTGATGCTCGTGTGCACAGGTATCGCCCTCACCCTGTTGCTGCGCGTCCTCTATCGTCGCTTGCTAGCAGGACCGATCGGAATGCCCATGCTCCTGGCCAAAATGCTGGCTGCGGCTTTCATCAGCGGCGCAGTATGGTTCGAGCTAGAGATGCTTCTCTTTCAGATGTATTTGGGATCGAAGGTCAAAGCACTTATTCTCAAGCCGGTCGCCATCCCGCTAGGCATGTGGTTGTTCTATGGCTTTGTGTTGCTCGCCTGGTCGCTATTATATCTCGGCGTCCATACCCACGCGGAAGCAGACAAACAAAGGACGAGAGCGCTGCAGGCAGAGGCCGCGGCACAGACTGCAAGGTTGCAAGCGTTGCGGTCGCAGTTGGAGCCGCATTTTTTGTTTAACACGCTGAATTGTATCTCTACGCTCATCGTTGAGCAGAAGCCCGACCTGGCCTCTGCGATGATCAGCCGGTTGAGCGACTTTCTGCGCATGACTCTAGACGCAGGTGAAGTTACCCAGATATCTGTGGCGGAGGAGCTGGACTTCGTTAGCCGCTATGTTGAGATCCAGGCGCTTCGCTTCGGCGATAGATTAAATGTGAAGATCGAGGCCGATCCTCAAGTGCTCGGTGCGAGAGTTCCGGTCCTGATCTTGCAACCTCTAGTAGAAAATGCTGTGAAGCACGGCATTCTGCCTTCGGAGACCGGTGGGACTATCACGGTGCGAGTAGTTGACGACAGCGGTACGCTCCGCCTGTCCGTGGAGGATCCGGGCAATGGCAGCTTTGGTGAAAGACGGGCGGGCCTGGGACTTGCCAATACGCGCTTAAGATTGTCGGAGCTCTATGGCGAAAACGCTCGCCTGGAGCTGCATAGAACCAGCTCTGGAAGCACGGTTGCCGCTATCGAGATTAATCGTGCGCATGCGACGAAGGGCGGAACTCATGATACGGACGATCATTGTTGATGACGAGGAGTTGGCGCGCCGCGGTATCCGCAAGCGATTATCGCGCCACAGCGATTTCCAGGTTGTTGCCGAATGCTCCAACGCGAGAGAGGCTGGGCAGGCCATCAATCGGGAATCGCCGGATGTAGTTTTTCTAGACGTGCAACTGCCAGGCCGGTCTGGGGTCGACTTGTTGTCCGACATCTCCGTCAAACGCTTTCCGCACATCATTTTCGTAACTGCCCACGATCAATACGCTGTCAAAGCCTTTGAGATCAATGCTCTCGATTATTTGCTCAAGCCCATCGACGACGACCGCTTTATCTGTGCTGTTCACAGGGCGCGCGAGGCCATCCACGCGGAAGGCAATCTCGACATCACGCGCAGGATCGCCGACGCTTTCGATACGCTTCAGCTCCGCTCAAATCTTGCTGCTTCCGACCGGCTGGTAATTCGCTCCGGTGGCCGCGTGGTGTTTGCTCGCTACAGCGAGATCGATTGGGTGGAGGCTGCCGGCGACTACGTAACCGTCCACTGTGGGGCAAAGAGCTGGCTCATGCGAGTGACCATGTCAGCCATGGAGCAGCAGCTGAAATCGCGGGGATTTGTCCGAATTCATCGTTCCGCGATCGTCCGCATTCAGGCGATAAGCGAGATGTGCGCGCTCGACAATGGGGAATATCGGGTGTGCCTGAGGTGCGGTACTGAGCTTCGCCTCAGTCGCAACTATCGCGATGCCCTTCCGCAGATGCTGGGCGCATCCGCGCGAGGCTGACATGCCCACTCCGCAAATACCGACGTGGTGCGACGCATACCCTCCCGAATAGTTCGTCGCACGCGCTGAAGAGCACCGACTAGCTGGATGAAACTTCACGGGCCACGGGCTAACCGGAAGCTATTCCGGGCCAGAACTCCGCTTCTGGGAAGTCTAACCAGATAGGTACCGATAAACGCGCTTGCGGTCATTGACGGATCGACTCTGAGTTTGTCGGCAAACCGGAAATGGGTGGGCTGTACGTGTTATCCGATTGCGATCCGATGCCTTGATAGCTCTACGCGAAAAGGGGCACTGAACTGTCCCCTTTATTCCTGAGCACAGCTTGGGCCTAGTTCCTACGTCTGCGGCAGATTCGCGCCTTCTGCTTTCACGCTTCCTCCCGAGAGGTGCGGCTCTCTCCCAAGAAGCATCCGTTTGTCTTTGGTCTGCTACTCAAACCGCAAAGCAGTGTCTATGATTTGTGGCTGGGAAGCCTGGCAACAAGTGGTAAAGTCCCACCAACGATGGGCCATTTTGGCCGCTTACCTGAAAACGGGAGGAGCGGTCTAAGTTTGCAGGATTTGGTTTCCGTACGTCTCGGGGTGGGCCATGTCTATGATTCTTCAAGACCTTGAATTCGGCTTCCGCCTGCTGCGGAAAAATCTCGGTTTCACGCTCGTCGCGCTATTGACGCTTGCTTTGGGGATCGGCGCCAATTCGGCGATTTTCAGCGTGGTGAACGCCGTGTTGCTTCAGCCGCTTCCTTATCAGGCTCCGGAGCGCCTGCTTTTTCTTTCGGGCGTCGTCCGAGAGACTGGTGCGCCCGGCGTGCTCATGTCGTTCACGAAGTTTTCGCAGATCAAAGAGCAAGCGCGAACTCTGGAAAGTGTCACGGCCTTTTACGCTGACACCATGAGTCTGGTGACGGAGCGTGAACCTGAAGCCGTGAACGCCGCCCACGTGTCCCGCGATTTTTTCAAGGTCCTTGGCATTTCTGCTATCCGCGGCCGCGACTTTTTACCTGAGGAAGATGCGCTCGGCGCCGCGGACGTGGCGATCCTTTCCGATGGCTTCTGGCACGGCCATTTCGCGGGAGACCCAGCCGCTCTCGGCCGCTCCGTCACGCTGGATGGCCGCCGTGTAACCATCGTGGGAATTCTTTCCTCCACTTTCCGCTTTCCATTGCAGTTTCCAACACCCGATGTATGGATGCCGCGAGTCTCCGACCCCACGTCCTTGCGTCCCGATCAAGTGCGAACCGGCGCGGGCTATCTATACCTGATCGCGCGTCTGCGCTCAGCGGAAACGCCGGCCTCCGCAAAGGCGGAAATGGACACGATTGATGCGCACTATCGCCGCCAGTTCGCGGGATTTGTCGACGCCGAGAGAATCGGCATCTCCGCCGTCCCGCTCGAAGAAAGCTTGGTTGGCCCACTCCGACCGGGGTTCGCCGTGTTGCTCGCGGCCGTCGGTTTCCTTTTGTTGATTGCGTGCGCCAACGTCGCCAATCTACTCCTCGCTCGCGCCACTTCCCGCGACCGAGAGATGGCGCTGCGCAAGGCACTCGGAGCTTCTTCCGGGCGCCTGGTGAGACAATTGCTCAGCGAAAGCCTGCTTCTTTCGCTCTTTGGCGGATCGCTTGGTGTTGCACTGACCGCCGGTTTTCTTCCCACTCTATGCGCGTTCAGTCCCGGCTCCGTGCCACGGCTGCAGGAAACGCGGCTGGATGTCCACGTGTTGTTGTTCTCGGTCTTGCTGAGTTTCGTCACCGGAATCCTGTTCGGCTTTGCGCCGGCGTGGCAGGCCGCCGCCGGAAGTCTCCACGAGACGCTGAAAGAGAGAACGCGCGGATCTTCCGAAGGTGGGCATCGCGGAAAATTGCGCGGACTTCTCGTTGTTGCGGAGATGGCAGTTGCACTGGTGTTAATGACCGGCGCCGGCTTGCTGATGCAGAGTTTTTCGACGCTGATGAAAGTGAACCCCGGCTTCTCTTACGATCACCGCATGACTTTTTTACTGAACCTGCCGCCTAATCGCTATTCGCAACCTGAAATTCAAGCACAGTTCTACCGCCAACTAATCGAACGCGTGAAAGCCCTCCCCGGAGTGGACGCCGCAGGGGTAACCAGCTATCTGCCGCTTGCCGGGCCGATCCGCTTCGTCCATTTTTGCCCGGAAGGTGTAGTCTGCCAGGGCATCGGTAAGGATCCGCTCATCGCTCTTCGCCAGGTAAGCAGTGGATATTTTTATACAGTGCACACGCCGCTCCTGCAGGGACGGGTGTTCAATGACCGGGATAATGCGTCGTCGCCGCCGGTCGCGATCGTGAATCATACCGTGGCGAACCGCTACTGGCCTGCCAAGAATCCCCTCGGAAAGCATATCGCCAATTCGCGTGACATGATTCAACGGGAAGTCGTGGGCGTCGTCTCGGATGTGAAATTCAATGCTCTGAACCTCGCCAACTCGGAAGAAATGTACTTACCTCTCGAACAGGTGCCTTGGCTCACGACGACGCTCATCGTGCATTCCCAGGGAGATGTTCAGGCACTCATCTCAGGAGTTCGCAGCAAGATTTCGGAGATCGATCCCGATCTGCCGGTCACCAGCGTTGCCAGCATGGAGTCGATTGTGGCCACTTCCGTGGCGCAGCCACGCGTTCTCTCGCAATTTGTGGGCGTATTCGCTGGCCTCGCGCTCGTGCTCGCCGCTATCGGCATTTATGGAGTGACGGCTTATTCGGTCGCCGCGCGAACGCAGGAAATGGGCATCCGAATGTCGCTGGGCGCTGGACCGCGGGACATCATCAAATTTGTCGTGGGCCAGGGGATGCGCCTGGCACTCTTCGGCGTGGTGATCGGCGTCGCGGCGTCATTGGCGCTCACGCGCCTCATTTCCACACTGCTCTTTGGTGTGAGCGCCACTGATCTGCTGGCATTTTCGTTCCCAGCTGTTGTTCTGCTGGCGACCGCGCTCATTGCCTGTTACCTTCCGGCGCGCCGCGCCACGCGGGTCGACCCGATGGTGGTCTTGCGCTTCGAGTAAAAGCAGGTGCCAGTCAGATACTCGCGGAATTCTTCATTCTTTCGCTCTTCCGCCCTCGTCCTCGTACGATTCCTGCTCAGTTCGATAGGTTATCCCTTTTTCTACCGCTCCTTTTCCTGGGCACGGCTTAGGGCTAATTCCTGCGCCCCGAAACTTCGCCTCTTCTGCTCTCCCGGTTCCTCCCTTTGAATCATACGGTTCCCTCCCAGAATGCAGCCGCTCCCCATGGGAGCAGCGGCCTCTCGCTACGGGCTTGGTCCAGAGTCCTAGCGGTCAGTTTGATTGTTTCCCTCGAAACAACGATGTTCTCATCAACAAAGAGGCTAATAAACCAAATCCGAAACTGCCGATCGCTAATCGCCCACTAAGGAGCAACGCATGCGCTACCGTAAGCGGCCAATCGCGCGGCAGCATCGCTCTTTCGGGCAACAAGAGGAGAATCCGCGGGACAAGAGATAAGCTTTGCGTTGCTGTCCACTCGCGATATATCAGGTACCAATAAATCGAGATCCGGACAAAGGCGACGATGCCGCCCAGCCTTGCTGAATAACTCCAAACCGATAAGTCCGATCTCAGAAAACGCTTTGCCAGATCATTCTGGAATGCGAGCCAGAGGAGGAACCCCAGTATTACTGCAAATAATGCGATAGTGAGCGCAGTTGCGGCCCCAATCGCCGTCTACTCGAGTGATGAACCACGCCATCCCCTGCTGAGCGGTGGCTTGCCTAAGATCGGTTATCCAAGTCCGCTAAGCGGCAAATACATCCCCTTTCGACCTCGAGTTCGCCGACCGCCGGCGTCAGTTCATTGCTGCTTTTCTTCAACGCTTCAGTTTCTCTTTCGCCTTTCTTATCCCGTAATCCAACCAGCCGGACTCGACGTAGTTCTCAGTGCGTTCTCTCAGATAATCCAGAGCCTTAAGCCGAGCGCCCAACGCGGCATTGTTGTTCTGATCGTATGCGAGAACGACATCGGTGAGGTGCAGAGCCTCGACCGGCTTACCGGCTTCCAGCTTTTCCAGCGCCAGCCGCACCAAGGGTTCCGGTCCGCCCGCGAGTTTGACTAGATCCGGGTACACCGAAGAAGGCGGCAATTCGTACATTGTGGATGGGTTCATGTCGAACCAGCCTGCATATCCGTCGTAGATTCCGCGTACCGACCAGCTGACCTTTCCAAATGATTCACTCAAGTCGAAACTGGCCGGTAGTTTTATTTCGCGCATCAGGGTGTATACATCTTTGCCGGAGTTCATTCCCTTTACGACTTCATCGTGTACGTACTGAATCGCGTTGCGAAACCGCGTGAGTCGTCGAGTAATTTCCTCGTTACCAAAGATCGGTTCACCGTGGCCCGAAAGCACGACCTCAGGTTTGAGTGCCAGCACTTTGTCAATCGAGTTGATCCAGTCAAGAGCCCAGCGAGGCTTGGTGCCCCTTAGCGCATAGATGTTCGGGAAAGTCATAGGTTCAGGCAGTGCGATCCCGGCGTAATTGTCACCAATGAAGGCGGTTTTGTACGCGGGAAGCCACACGGTAAGATGGTCGGGCGTCTCCCCTGGCGTGCTGAATATTTCGAATTCAACTCCTCCCAATGTAAACTCGAACTTCTCGTCGAACAGGATGGTTGGATCGATTTTAGCGCCATAATTGCCAGCCCACGGGCCAACTTCCTCCTGGGGTCGGTTGAACCCCGCAGCATTGCGTGGGGCAAAGAAACCCTCGAGTCTGGTGGTATAGTTGAGGAATTCAACGTAGTTCCTTTGGGCGATGATCTGCGTTCCAGCTTCCTTCCAAAGAGGTATTCCACCAATATGGTCGGCATGGCCATGCGTCAAAATGATGTACTTCACCGGCCCACGGCTTTCCGCGACCAGGAGTTTCTTGGCTTCCGGAGCCTGACTTAACAAGGCAGTATCGATGACTACATTTCCGGCCGGCGTGGTCACCATATAGACGTTACCTGTCGACGGAACCATATAAATGGAGTCCCCAACCTTGACCGCCTTCGTTTGATCCTGATCGGCGGCATACGCGGTCATTCCAAACCCTAGGAACAGTAAAAACACTACACTGTTGATCCGGCGCATTCGTTTTCTCCTCAGTCTTGCGATGCAACGGCACACAATACACGGCCCTTGATGACAATCGCAGAACCCAGATCCCATGCCAGATGGTGACCTGTGTAAGCTCAGTTCTGAAGGCCCGCCAAGCAGCAAATGAATCTCCATCCGCAGCCGATCTCGCTGACCTAGCACCAGTTCATTGCTGCCCTTGTTAGTGACAGAACAAAAACGACCGAAGCAAACCGAGATCGTGGACACTACATCAATTCAATTTCCTCTTTCCAAACGAGAACCCGCCTTTCGATCGTCTGCGGAATCGGTGCCACTCAACCTCTCAGGTCTGAATGTAGATCCGGTTTCATAAATGCGTTTGGGATCCCCCGCGATGCATCGCAGCCCTTCGCAAACTGTAGCGCTGCCGGAGGGATGGCTCCTCCTTCCAACCGGCAGGGTTAGCCGCGACGTTGAGAGAACACCCATTTCGGCAATGCTGGTTCGGTGAAGGCCAACTTGACTACACCGTCGTGATCTACCCCAGCGTATTCGGTGTAGAGTGGGTGTCCGCCCGCTTTCCGTCTTGCCGCGATGCGGTCGCGCGACGAGGACACAGGAACGATCTCGTCGGAATCCCCGTGGAAGTCCCACAGCGGCGTGTCAATCGACCCAGTGCCATCGTCGGGAGAGACGCCTCCACAACAGACCACTGCTGCGGCGAAAAAATGTGGACGATTCGCGATCATATTCCACACGCCCGCGCCTCCCATCGAGTTCCCGGCTACGTAGATGCGGCGCTCATCGACAGAGAACTCACGGCGCAACGCATCGACGATCTCCAGTGCCAATCGTGCCCCGTCCCCAAAGCCAGGGAGCTCTTGCGCCGGCTGTTGCGAAAAATCGTATCGGATCCACCCTCGATCGGTTTGCGGCGCGAGGACGTAGCAGGGGAAACGTTTCTGGTTTTCGGGAAGCAGCCAGACACGCGTACCAAAAATATTGCCGAAGGCCAGCTGTTTCAGGTTGTCGTCACCCAGCCCGCCGCTGCCATGCAAATACACCACCAATGGGAGTTTCCCCGCTGCCTCCGGCCGGAACAACCGATAAGGCATCTCCCAATCACTTTTGTGCGTGCGCGCCTCGAACTTCTTTTCCAGCCCCTCGGATCGTTTCTTAAATGCCTCAATAAGAGCCATTCTCTCCGGCGAGGTAGGGGCTCCGGGCGCGAGTGGTGGAGTTTTGGTATCCTTGACTGACGCGGAGGCATTTGGAGCAATCGAATAGTTGAGACCTATCTGCGCCGCTGCAAACCATGCTCCAGCTGAGGCCGAACCCAACAGGCGAACTGCTTCTCGTCGAGTAATCATCTGCGTTGTAGCCTCTAACCCCGCCCGTTATTTGTCTTAAGACTCAAAAATCTAAACGATCTGAACAAAGAAATCGTTACGCGGCCGCCGACAACTTGCTGCCCCCCGACGAAACGCAGGACCTATCTTCAATTCGTATGCGTCACTTTCAAATTCGAGAAATACGCATCGGTCGAAATAAACGCCCACAGTCCAATCTGCCCCCGCGCGTCCCCCAGCTTCAGATCGTTCACAATCAGGCAAGGCTGCGCTGCTCCGTTCACGTATAGCCGCGCTTTCGTCCCCGCAACTTCAATCCTCATCTTCGTCCACGCGCCGGCCTCGAGATCGACGTACGACTCGTATATTCCCGGCGACTCTTCCCTCAACCGGTACCACGGAAACTCTGGCAACGACTCGTATTGCACCGAGTGATTGCGCCGCAGTTGGTCGTCCACTCGCCCGTTCGTCGGCCTCAGATATATGTTCTCCGCCCGGGCACCATGCTCCTGCGCCCGAAACTCCACACCGACAAATCCGCGCGCCGTCGGGTCCATCGACGTGATCGGCAAACCTGCAACGTCCGCCTCGATGGTTCCATCTTTGAAGTCCGTACCGCCCACCAGCGCGACCATCGAATCTCGATCGGTCTCATGATTCCGGGGCGGGGCAAGATGCAAGGCTTTCTTCCCGCGGTACATGACTATGTCTGCTTTGGTGTTGACCGTTTCCAATCCCTCCATCGAATCCAGCCGAAGAACATCTATTCGGGCCCTCGGCGCTTGCCCGCCCGCATTCAGAACCATCAAAGCAGAACTAGCCAAGCAAAGGGCGCTAATAAACTTGCGCATATCCCTCCTTGCAACTGCTGCCACGTGTTTTGACACACTTCTTCTGTTGCACGGACACGCACTCTACCGCGCATTAGCCTGCCCCGTCTTGTACGTTCTTGCTCTACTGGAGGAACTTGCCGGGCGTTACGCCCACAGAACGCTTGAAGTGCCGCGTAAAATGGCTTTGGTCGACAAAGCCCACCAGCGAAACTGTCTCGGAGATGGATCGGCCGAGCCGCAGAAATGACTTTGCCTTTATGATGCGCACTTGGACCTGGTACTCGTGTGGCGGCATTCCGATCTTCCGCCGAAAAGTTCGGTTCAAATGATATGCGCTCAATCCCGCCAATCTCGCCAGCTCATGAAGAGACACACGCTCGGCATAATGCTCGTCCAGGAAACGCTTCGTTCGACGGACGGCAAAGTCTTCGTTCCCACTCCGTGGCAGTGGGGTGCTCGCAGTGCCATGCCGAACGGCCAACTCGTGCAAAAAGAAAAACGCAATATCCTCTCGTCCCAAATCGGGCTCGGCCTCTTCCATCGCACGGTGAACTTTCAAAAACCTCCCGAGCGTGCGCTGATCTTCGATGAGGCCGCTGCGAAAACTGAGCCCGCGGATGCTTTGCTCCGCGAATTGCTCCACCGCCTTCTGTAGTGCATGGAGTCCCATCAAGAGGCAGCGGAAACTGCATCCGATCTTCCGATTCGCATGAACGTCTCCCGGAGCGACCATTGCCAGTGTTCCAGGTCGCGTTTGCAGGGAAGTTCCCAGGCAGTCCAGATACGACGCCCCGCCAAGAGTCGCACACAGGTAGATCTCTTCATGCCAATGCCGCGGATATTCCTGCGTAACGTGCAAACCCCGCAGCAGCTCCAGGGCCTCGAAACCCACAGCCCGCCACCTGTCGACACTCGGTTCACTGTCACTCAGATCCCAGTGTGCTGTGCCCTTCCTTCGATTTTGCCGGTCCGCTCTCACTAATCCAGTCCCCTTGCCGTTCTTAGACGGCCCCAGCTTCCATTTGTTTCCTCAATCGCATCTTCCTTCATATCATGAACGTCCAAGGCCTCATTCTACCGTCTCCGTGATTCGCTCTTTACTTAGGCTTTTTCAGCCTCTCATTTCCTTGGACTCGGCTTCGGGCTAATTCTTGCGCACGGCAGCTTCGTATCTTCTGCTTTCCCGGTTCCTCCCTAGAAACCCGAGCGGGGACCCTCGCGAATGCCGCCGTCTGCAACATTTGCATTACTTCCGAGTTGGCAACCCTTACCTAATCGCGTTACGTGTTTGCGGTCGAAGGCAAATGCGAGTCATTTTCTAAGCCAAGAATTGTGGCTTGCCCCCATCTACAGAGAGATCACTACCATTCTTTCTGAGCGGGAGTCTAATTCCACGGAACGAGGGAGAACTCAAGGCGGGTGGACAAATCGTGAAGATGGCTACGGGGACCCTTAGAATTTGGCGTCCTGCGGAATACAAATCATTCGAACTGCGCCTGGGTACCTCGTTTGGGCACTCGTATCCTCGGCATTGGCACGACGAGTTCTTTATTAGCGCCATTACGGCTGGCGCTGGCACCTTCTTCTACCGTGGAAATAACCACGTTGCCACTCCGGGGACCCTTGTCCTGGTAGCACCAGGAGAGGTTCATGCACACTATGACTGTAATGGTGGCCGGAGCTTCCGCAGCCTTCACATAGCACTATCTACCGTGACTGAAGTCGAGTCCGAGCTGTTGCAGCGGCAAGGTTCGTTTTCAAACCTTCGGTCGAGCTTGGTTTCTGATCCCAATACGCTGGATCTCTTCCTGAAGCTTCACAAGTCCCTTGAGAGATCGGCGACCCGGCTGCATCACGAAATGCTCATGCTCAGCTTCTTTACTCAACTCAGCCGGCACGTTGATAGGCAGCGCTGGCATAGCGGTAGGACTGGCCGGGAACACGTCGCGGTCGGGTGCGCCCTTGAGTTTCTGCGCGAGCACTACGACCAGGCGGTCTCGCTGAGGGACTTGGCCACCCTCACCAACATGAGTCCGTACTACTTCCATCGAATGTTTTCCCGCGCCACCGGAATGCCACCGCACGCCTATCAAATCCAGTTGCGGATCATGCGCGCGAAGTTGTTGCTTAAAAAGTGGCCCATCGCGAGCGTTGCTGCGCTCACTGGTTTCGTCGATCAAAGTCACTTCACGCGGCAGTTCAAACGCCTCATGGGAGTTACACCCGCACAATATGCCGGCGAGGGCAAGAAAGTACAAGACGCCGGAGTCCCTCTTCGTTAGCCTTTCTCCCTATTTTCGTATCGACAATTCTCTGGAGGATGGATGGCGACTTCCCGAGTTCTGCATCGTTCCTTGTTTCTTGCATTGATGGCATTTAATGCGGCGGCCGGTTTATTTGGACAAACCCAACCCATCACTGTCCCACTTGATCTGGATCGCTGGACTCTAAGCCAAAGGAACTTTAAGATTCCTGAGGATCAACCCCAACATAACGGCGAACTGGTGGACTTTCTTGGACGCCAGAGTTACCGCCTTGCACGGGGTCTTGCGTACACGCAGTACGTGGAATTTCAGAACGGCACGATAGATGTGGACATCGCTGCCGATGCAAAAAGTCGCTTTTTCGGCATCGCGTTTCACGTGCAATCTGACGACGACTACGAGGTGATTTTCTTCCGGCCAGGGAGTTCAGACACGGACCAGGCTGTCCAGTACACCCCCGGGTTGCGTGGCGCAAATGTGTGGCAACTCTACACCGGACCTGGCTACACAGCGGCAGCACATATTCCTCGGAACCAATGGATTCACGTTCGAATAGTTGTGTCTGGACTGGTGGCCAAACTCTTCCTAGACAATGCTGCCGAGGCGTCCTTGGTTATTCCCGATTTGAAGCTCGGCCAGATAAGAGGCGGCCTCGGTTTCTGGGGGCATCTGGGTGGCGGCTATTTCTCAAACCTGCGCATCACGACAGACAGCACGATTTACAGCTCCACCCGGAAACAGCACTTTGAGTCCGGAGCGCTCACCGATTGGGAGCTATCGGACGCGTTCGGCATCGCCCAAAAAAGTCCGGAAGTCTATCCTGACGTTGCACGTATGAAATGGGAAAGAGTTGACGCCGAAGACCCTGGAATGGTTGTGATCAATCGTTATCGTCGCAGCCCAAATATCGACACGCCGGAGCGGGCGGACCGAATTCGTGGTGTCGTCACGGGCTCCGAGGTAGTATTTGCAAGAACGATCATTCATTCCGAACGCGCTCAGATGCGGAGGATCGATCTCGGCTACAGCGACGACGTCGTTGTATTTCTGAATGGAAAGCCAATCTATGCGGGCAACAACGAACTGGGTTTTCGCCAGCCGGACTTCCTTGGCCTGTTGGACGTTTACGGCGATGCAGTCTATCTTCCATTGATGAAGGGCGATAACGAGCTGGTGCTCGCCGTCACAGAGTTCTTCGGTGGCTGGGGGTTCATGTGCAAACTGGCGGAATAGCGGTCTTCAAATGGCACCCTGGCATATCGATGTGAGTGAGTGGTCCGTAATCGGTCGCAAGCGTCGCTGGAGCTTGCAACTCGCAGCTTAATGGGCGCCAGAGGGCTCAGATAACCACCGAGCTAAACTCGGTGATCGATCACGCGAAGTGCTACCAGTGTCATGTCGTCGCTCTGGGGCGCGCCTGCGACGAATGCGTCGGCTGCCTGTATGATCCGGGTAATGACGCCTCGAGCGGAGAGGCCGGCGCAGCCGACGATCGACTCGAGCAATCGCTCTTCGCCCCATTCGGTGAAATCGCGGTTCATCGCTTCACTGAAGCCGTCGGTGTAGATCACAACCAAATCGCCTGGTGCTAAGAAGACTTCCGATTGTTCGTAGGCACAATCCTTCAATAAACCCACGACGGTTCCGCCCGCCTGATCGAGACGTTCCACACGGCCATTCTTCGCGGCCCTCCGGACTAATATCGGAGGGCAATGACCGGCGTTCACGTAGCTGAGGCGGTGAGTGGCAGGATCGTACTGGGCGTAGAAGAGCGTGGCGTAGCGGTCTTCGGTGGAAGCGTCGTAGAGCATCTGATTGACACGTGTGATGAGTCCCGCGATATCGTTGCCGGCGCGCATGGCGTCCGCGCGCAAGGAAGCCTGGAGGCTGGCCATGGTGAGAGCGGCGGCGATACCTTTGCCGGAGACGTCGCCAAGGGCAATGCCAAGCTTGCCGTCCGGCAGAGCGAGAAAATCGTAGTAGTCGCCGCCAACACCGAGAGCGGTGCGGCAGCGGCCGAAATAGTCGAGGCCGGCAATCTCCGGCAATCTCTGGGGGAAGAGGCGCTCCTGCACTTCGCGGGCAATTTCGATCTCGCGGTTCAACTTTTCGCGGCGACCAATTTCCAGTGCGATAGCTGAAGTTAGCTCGGCATTCGAGAGAGCAAGGGCGGTTTGCGTGGCAACGGATTTCAAGAGACGCAGATCCGTGCCGGAGTACGGCGCTTCGGATCGCTTTTCGCCGAGGCTGATGATTCCGAGCAGATCGTGCTTAACAATGAGAGGAAGCAACAGTTGCGGCTGGAGAGACGTAAGGTTGCGGCGCTCGTTTTCCGACAGAGCCGAGGCGTTCACCCATGATTCTTCGTCGTCGAAATAAACGCGCTCAGGTCCGGCCCCTTGTCTAAGGAGGCCAACGGTAGCGCCGGAATCGGCCAAAGCAACGTCCAGGGCACCCGCGAAGCCAAGCGCAAACGCTGGCCGGTAGAAACCGCCGTCTTCGAGGAGCACGGCGACGCGCGGGATGTGGAGAGACTCCGCAATGCTGGTCGCGACTCTTTCCAGGAGCGGGCGTTTTTCAACGATGGTGCGCACCTCATCGCCGAGGGCTTCGAGGATTTGCTCGGCGTCATAAGCGTCCCGGAAGAAACGGTGGTCGATCCATTTGCGCAGACGAACGGCCGCACGCCTCAACATGAGAACGAGGAAGGCGCACAACGCAATCATTGACATCTTTTGCGCCCGGCTCCCGTGCGAGACCGCCAGGTTGATCGCCCCGAAGAGTACCCCAGCCGTCAAGGCCACCTGCAAGACGCGAATTCCGCCCGAGGCGAGCGCGTACTGCAATCCCTGGCGGATGACAACGCGCATGTCTAAGGCGCGCTGGACGACAATCACGTACGCGAGAGTAATAGGGAAAAGAAGCAGCAGCGCCAGCGAGACTAGCACCAGCCATCTCGGAAAAAGCTGCTCGAGTTCACCGCTTTTGATCTGGGCGATGACAATCAAGATCAACTCCGGTGTCAGGGATACGGTCGTGCCAACAAAGAGTAGACGTAATCGCCGTTTCGCGTCGGGTGAAACGGCAGTGTCCGACTTGAAAAAGATACTCGCAAAAAAGCTGCCGATAGCGATCAAGCCGAACCAGGACGATATGGAACCAAACCTGTCCCAAAATACTGCCAAGCGGGAAACCGTTGCGTAACTCTCAATTTGGCCCATACGGATTGCAATCGAGACGACGGCATCGAGGATTACCAGAGGGGCCACCACATATTTCGCCAACCGTACCCAGCCGTGCGCTCTGTTGTTCGGAAACGGTTGCGGGAAATACAAGCCGAAATACAACATGCAAAGTGGCCAGGCACCGTTGCAAGCCGTTCGGTAAAACTCGGCCAAATCGCGAACCCAGCGTCCCCAGCTTTCCGTTCCGGCAGTATAAAAGCTGCAAAGTCCCAACAAAACTCCGATTAGCAGCCAGGCAGAGATGTCGCGCGGGCGCACGAAGGCCACCCAAAATCCCAGCAGAATACTGAATGCTGGCAGAACCACCTTGAGCATGATGACGACTGCAACGTTCCAGTTCATGGTTCTTGGGGAAGCGATGAGCGGAATCTTCGCTATGCGCTCAGTGTTTGAACCCGGCGTCCGCGCGGTTATTTCGAGTGTTTCTCCGGGCTTCGCCTTGGCTATAGCCTCGCCGAACACGGCCAGGCCTGTAAAGGGTTGACCGTTTACGCTTGTCACGACGTCGCGCTCGCGGACACCCGCGCTGTATGCCTCTGGGCCGACAAACACTGCAGTTGGTTCCCCATGCGAATACCCGGGGATGAAGGGCCAATTTGCAGCGCTCCTGTCGAGAAACCCAGGAAACGCGGCAATCGTGGCACGCACTTCATAAGCGCACGCTGCGAAAAACAGCAATCCAAGAACGACGTACTGAGCAACCGGCGGTTTCTTCTTCATGGCACTCAACGAGTCTGCTTATCCTCGGCTCGATTTCCGATTCGCATGCAACAAACCATTTGGCTTAGAAAGCCTATCATGCTCTATTCGCTAACTACCGATCACTCGGGAGCGACCGCAACCGCAGCACCAATCGCGCTCTTGCCTATCGTGCGAGCTCCGCAAAGATTGCTGCCTGAACGTGAATGTTCTTCGAACCCAACGAGTATCTAGTGCGAATAATTTGGAATACATTTGCTGGCGACTCCTCCCAATCTGTTTGTCAACACTAAGGGCTCTGTTTGGATGATTCTTGGAAGATTCTCCGTGGGGGAATAGATGCTCGTCAAGGAAGATACGGAGCAGTTGTCGATCTGGCGAGGCCATATATTGCCCCGGTGACGACGAACTCTATCAGCAGGAATGTAAGGCTGAAGAGAACCCTGACATCTGCGCCATGAATTTGGACGGGCCGCGAGTGCCCGGGCTCGTCGATACCCTCGTCCTCGGGATCTCAAATGACAATCTTTTGCACCGCTACACGTCCGCCGTACCGCAGGTGCGGACAGGTTCTAGCTATCGCAAGCGCTTCCGACTCGTCGCTCGCGGCGATCAGGAAAAAGCCATCAAGCTGGCCATTTTGCTCCAGAATTGCGACGGTCCCTCCGAGATTGGCGGAAGTTAACACGGTCGCGGACCGATCGAGTTCGTCTGCGGTAATAAGAGCGCCTCTTCTTTCGAGCGTCCGCGCCCAAGCGCCATATTCTTTGACTAGTTTGGCGTGGTCTTCCGATGTCCCCTTCCAGTTTGACGGGTCTTCATAAAGCAGCAACATGAAACGTGGCCGAGACTCGGCCCGCGGCAATGGCACCCTCCATCGGATACCCAAAGCGAACGCCAGCACCATCAGGACGAGCGCTCCAGGGAGCCGCCAGTTGCGCCACGCCGGCGGACTAACCAGGAGGCCGCGGCGACGCAATTCTTGCCTTATACGCGCTTCAATTTGGAGAGGTGGAGAGTAATCGACTCGCGCACCCCTTAGAGCGTCTTGCTCTTGGGGCGCTAAGTCCGTTTCATGATTCTCATCCGCGTGCATAATTCACTCCTTAGTTCTTCTTCCGCCCCAGCGCTCACGGAATGCGTGTCGCGCTCTGAATAGGCGGCTCTTGGACGTTCCCTGCTCAATACCCAAGAAGCTGGAAATTTCTTCATGCGTGAACCCCTCAACATCATGGAGAACAAGCACTTCACGATGCTCAGCCGTCAACGCCGCGAGGCACTCGGTGACGTCAGTCGCATCAGCTGCCCTCACCAGGGAGACGCCAACAGCCTCCGACACCTCCTCGTGCACACTTGCCCGCTCCCGGCGTCGACGTTCGCGATGACAGTTCACGGCAATGCCGATAAGCCAGGTGCGAAACTTCGCGTCACCTCGAAAATTGCGAATTTTCTGCATAGCTCGAATCCACGTCTCCTGCAGAATCTCTTTCACGTCTTCTTCTGCGCCGGCTAATAGTCGGCGCAACAAACCGTTCACAGCCGCGGAATGCCGCCCATAGAGCAGCGAGAACACGCGCTCATCCCGCGTCACGGCATAATGCCGTGCAAGCTCCAGATCGGAAAGGTCGTCGTGAGCAGTCATTGACGGCAATTTTCAACGTCCTGGCGTGCGTCTCATTCGACGGTTCCCGTCCAGGACTCCTTTCGCTCCTGGTACCAAGTCCAGCGCCTGGTCGCGCTGCCGTCGTCGAAGTGGCAGACAAGCGAGTCCATGTGCCCTGTATCGCGTGACGGCAAGTTCGTAGCGTCGAGAAAAGTGAACGTAACCATCCTTCCTCCATCTTCGAATCTTGTCGCCTGGAGTCTAGGCTGGTTCTTGGCAACACAATAATGCGTCGGCAACAAGCGATCACCATCCATGTAAATCAAGGGCGGCATGGTTTCACCCGGGTGGGCTCCCGTGCCGCCCAA
>Ga0207152_1009_pt1 | contig 43181 bp, 32 predicted proteins | sample Alteio_BWMinHeat_30_FD_153590 | JGI IMG/M metagenome (GOLD analysis project Ga0207152, IMG submission 153590) | Enriched cells from forest soil in Barre Woods Harvard Forest LTER site, Petersham, Massachusetts, United States -... | ecosystem: Environmental > Terrestrial > Soil > Temperate forest >... | reverse complement strand
CCACTTAACGAGGAAGTCGGACCAGTCGAGCATGCCCCAGGCTGCAACAGGGCGAGCGCCGCGGCGTAAGCCCGCCGGTGGCAACACCTCATTAGGGTCCTGTTTGTCTTTTTTCTTATCGATGGCGTACTCGAACACTTTGGCCGCCTGCGGCGTCAGCTTGACGTCATCGCCGGAGCCCTTCTTGAGGAGCAATTGGTGATAAAGCGTTTGCAGGGATGGCAAAGGATCCGTGGCAGGGATCTTGGCCTGGTCCGCCGGCGGCAAGGCATTTTTCGCGATGCCGACCAAAACTTTGTCCCGCAAGGCCTGCTTGAATTCGATCGTCTGCTTGTCGAGATCGGCTTTTAGCTCCCCCCGCCACTTGCTCAGGTTCGCCTTGGCGGTTTTCAACTTGGGAAAGACATCCGCTCCGTATTTGGGAAGCATGACCTCCTCGATCTCGTGGACCTTGGCTTCCAAAGCTTCGTATTCCTTGAGCCGTTGCGGAATGGTCATCGAAATGTTGAGGGGGGGCGGGTACTCGGAGATTTTTTGCACCGACTTGGTCGTGATTGTGAGCCACGTGGTCGTGTTGGCTTTCGCCTGGTCCAATATCTTATGGGCTTGCTGCGCTTGCGCGCCATCCAGATCATAGAAACGGGTCACGGCATCCAGGTATTCCTGCCATTCGATGTCGAGGTCGGCGGGGAAAGACCCATCGCGCCCCACGGTCAACGTGTCGATCAGGCGGTCCCCCGCAAGATCTCGGAAATATGGAGCCAAGGGGCCGGTCGCTTCGCGCAAATAGGGCTCGCTTGTCCAGGACGGACTGTTCAGCTTGTCCATGCCCTCCACGAAAAAATGCCAGCCGATGGACAGCCGCAAGGCGACCAGGAAAAACCTCGTCCAGGCACACGGCCCGTCGGCACTCGGCGTGGGCGAGCGGAAGACGAATATGGAAATTCCGGCCAGGATGAGTGTAAGTGCCAGGCCGAAAAGCAACATCGAGGCGGCGAAAGTATTCATGGGTGGATTCGCATCGGTATCCCGCAAAATCGGGTTGAGAGAATGCAGATTGTATTTCCTTAGATATTAGCGACTAACGCGACCGAGGGCCAATGGACATGTTTCAAAAAGCTTGTCCGGGTGGCACGCCCTGAGGTACTCCGAAGGGCGTGGCTGGTCCCCACGCCCTTCGGAGTACCTCAGGGTGTGGCACCCATCTCTGTCTTTTTTCATTTTTTCGAAACCTCGGCGCCAAGATCGTGGTAGCATCAACGAAACAATTAATAACCCGATAGCCTCATACCAAAGAGGGACCGCTTGCCGCTCAAGGTGTTGGGCTTTTTTTGCGAAAAAACCAAAAAGAATCCTTGACTTCGGTGCGCCCAACTGTATTAATGTGTTAATACAATAGAATCGCCTGAGGAAACGAACCATGCACAGCCAGATTGCCGGTTTTTTGACGCTCGTGTGCGCTTTGTCAGCGAACGTGGTTTGGGCCGAGACGCCCGATCCCTTGCGCCTGGTCCCTGGGGCGGCTGACGCCGTCGCCAAGGTCGAAAACCCGCGCGCCCTCTATGAGGCCATTTATGAGCATGAAGTGGTCCAGGACTTCCTGAAAATGGACGCGGTCGCCGCTTTCTACGATACCACCAAGTTCCGCCGTCTGATGCAACTCATTGCGTACTTCGAAAAGGAGCTCGGGCAACCACGGCTCGATGTGCTCGATGGGCTAACCGGGGGCGGCGCGGTGCTGGCTGCTCGCTTCGAGCAAAAAGAGGTCCTGGTCGTCGTTCAGGCCAAGGATGAGGAACTGCTGAAGAAATTCGTCATGCTGACCCGCAAGATCATCGACCAGGAATTAGCCCGCCAGGACATTAAAGAGAAAGTTGAGGCGCGACGCTATCGCGACCTGGAAACACTGCATTTTGGCAAGGACATCCATATCGCCCGCGCGGGTTCGGCCCTGCTTTTTGCGAACAAGGAACCGGTGCTCAAAATGGCCCTCGACCTGCACCTGGACGGCGGCAAGAAGAGCGTCGCCGATCTGCCCAATCTCGCTCAGATCAAAAGCCAGCTCCCCGAGCGGCCCCTCTTGTGGGGGGCGCTCAATCTCGAGCACATGAAAAAAATCGAGGGCGTCAAGAATGTCTTGAATACCCTGAACCTCGATCTGGCTTCCAAGTTTACGAACGGGGGGCTTATCGACGTGATCAATCGCTCACGCTTCGTTTGTGCCGGACTGGCACGTGAGGGCAATAATCTGCATATTCGCTTCGCCCTGCCGAGGGGACGCGACGGCATGGCCCCCGTGGCCTCCATGATTCTACCCGACGATGACCAGGGCACCTTGCCCATGCTCCAACCGCCGCGTGTCCTGATTTCCACCGGTTATTTCCTCGACCTGGGCAAGTTCTGGGAAGACCGGCACAAGATCCTCACGCCAGAACAGGCCAAGAGCTTGGACAAGTTCGAGGCCCAGACCAGCAAGTACCTCAAGGGGATCGGCCTGGGGACCATCCTCCAGCAAGCGGGCAAATATCACCGCATCGTCGTCACCACCCCCGATAAATCGCCGTACCAGATCAAGCCCACCCTCAAGACCGGGGCCTTCGCGGTGGTTCTGGATATGCGCGACCCTGGGTTCGCCAAGTCCATGGGCACCATTCTGCGCGGGGCGGCCCTGGTCGGCGGTTTTCAATACGGCGTCAAAATGGTCGAGGAAAAACACGGCACTCATACCCTGGTGACCTATTACTTCCCGGAAAAAGGCAAGTTGGACGGCGACGAGGGCAACATACGCTTCAACTTCTGCCCCTGCTTCACCCACGTCGGCAATCAATTTGTCATCAGCTCCACGCTGGAGCTGGGCAAGGACCTGGTCGATTGCCTCACCAAGGAAACCAAGGAGGGAACCAGCGCCGCCACGCAGCGCACGCATCTTTACGGCATCGGACTCGCCGCCAACATTCGCTCTGCCGAAGATCTGATCGTCAGCCAGGCAATTCTGAGCCGGGCCTTGCCCACGGCCGGCGCCAAGAAACAATTCGAAGACCTTGTCCGCCTGGTCGAACGCCTCGGCGAGGTCCACTTGGAAACCCACTATGGCCCCAAGGAATTCCGCTTCGATATTCATTGGGAATATGAGAAGAAATAACTCGCGGAAGGACACCAACCATGTTTGACACCCAACCCAAAAACATCGACCCGCACTGGGCGTGGCAGCGCTACCGTCCCGGCGGCGATAGCCCCTGGGACCTCCGCAAGGTTGGCCATCTCTATAGGCGGGCGACCTTCGGGGCCACCATGGAGGAGTTGGAACACGCTCTGCAATTGGGCCCTGACCGGGCCGTGGACCAGCTTCTGGAGGGCCGACCCGACCCCGAGGGGGAGGAAGTCTGGGGCATGGTCACGCGCGGCATCCGCCAGTTCAACACGGGCGAGCAGCTCCCGGCCGCCTGGCTTTACCGCATGCTGTACACGACGCACCCGTTGCGCGAAAAAATGACGCTGTTCTGGCACAATCACTTCGCCACCAGCAACCGCAAGGTGCAAAACGCCGGCTACATGCTGGGTCAAAACGAGCTTTTGCGCCGGCATGCGCTGGGCAGCTTCCGGACGTTGCTTGGGGACATGTCGCAGGATCCGGCCATGATGGTGTGGCTCGACATCATCCAGAGCCGTCGCGGCCAACCCAACGAGAACTACGCCCGCGAGCTGATGGAGCTCTTTAGCCTGGGCATCCGTAACCCGCGCCACGCGGACCAGCGCAACTACACCGAGCAGGACATCCGCGAGGCCGCGCGGGCCTTTACGGGCTGGACGCTCGAAAGCGGCCGGCCCTTCTTCCACGCCGACCAGCACGACGATGGCGACAAGAACGTCCTGGGCCAGAGGGGCCGGTTCGGCTCCACGGACATCGTCCGCATTTGTCTGGAGCAGGACGCCAGCGCGTATTTCATCGTCGGCAAGCTGTTCCGCTTCCTGGTCAGTGAAACCATCCGGCCCGCGCCCGAGTTGCTGGAGCCCCTGGCGCGCGGCTTTCGCGAAAGCGATTTCAACTTCGGCGCCCTGGTCGACAAAGTATTGCGCTCCAACCTGTTCTTTTCCGCCCACGCGTATCGGACACGGGTCAAAACACCTGTGGATTTCGCGCTCGGCATCGTCCGCGGTCTGGAGGGACATTTGCCTGGCGCCGTCAGTCAGCGCCGTCTGGGCACCACTGATCTCGCAATCGCCATGGAAGGGCTGGGCCAGCGCCTGTTCTATCCGCCCAGCGTGGCCGGCTGGGACATGGGCCGCGCCTGGCTTAACAGTCAGACGTTCTTGCTGCGGCAAAACCTCGCCCTGGCCCTGACGTCCACGACCGACGACCGCTTCGGCCGCCGCGCCGATCCTGCCGCCCTGGTCCGTCGCCACGATTGCCGGAACGGCACCGACCAGGTTGACTTCCTCGTGCGCCTATTCCTCCAGGGAGATGTCGCCGACGCGACACGCCGGCGCCTGGTCGAGTATTTGCAAACCGCGTCGGCTCAGGGCTATCCGTTTTTCTGGGCTCCGGAAGAAGCCGCCGACCATCGTATCCGCGCTCTTTGCCATCTGGTATTGTGCCTTCCCGAGTTCCAGCTTGATTAAGTAGGTCCCGCGAGCCGAGCGGGACCTTTGACAGACGAACTTCAGGGGCGTAAAATCCAAGGTCCCGCTCGGCTCGCGGGACCTACCAGCGGAGATTTCCCATGATCACTCGCCGCGCTTTTTTGAAAACCTCCAGCATGATCGCCCTGGGCGCCTCGGTCCCCAGTTTTCTGAGTAAAACCGCCGCCCAGGCCCCTATCGCCACTCGTCCCGGTGCGCGCGACACGATTCTTGTCGTCGTCCAGCTGACCGGCGGCAACGATGGCCTCAACACCGTCATTCCCCACGCCGATCCTGAATATGCGCGCCTGCGGCCCACCCTCCGCCAGTCGCGTGATCAGGTCCGCCGCATCAACGATCAAATCGGCCTGCATCCCTCCATGAACGCCCTGGCCGATCTGCTCCAGGATCAGTCCCTGTGCATCGTGCAGGGGGTGGGCTATCCCAATCCGAGTCAGTCGCATTTCCGTTCGATGGACATCTGGCAGGCGGCCAGCACGGAGCGCGACTTGAACGAAGGCTGGATCGGCAAGGCGCTGCGGCACGTCCCGGCCGCGTCTTCGTTCCACCTGGCGGGGAACAACGAGGCGGCGCCCCTGGCCCTGACCGGCTCGCCGGTCCGCGTGCCGTCGATCACCTCGCTCGCGGATTTTCAACTGCGCATCGAAGCGGCTGGCAATGCGGATCGGCGGGCGCAACAGCAGGTCATCGAGACCAGCGCTCTACCGGCAGGCGGCGTCCCGGCTGCCGGTTTGCTGGATTTCGTGCAGCGCACCGCGACCAACACGTATGCAAGCAGCCATCGCTTGCAGGAGTTGGGCCGCACTTATGAGCCGCGCGTCCCTTATCCCACGTCCGCGCTGGCCAATCATCTCCGCCTGGCCGCCCAGCTCATCGACGGCGGCCTCGGGGCCCGGCTGTTCTACGTCACCCTGGACGGTTTCGACACGCACGCCGGTCAAGCCGGTCCTCATGCCAACCTCCTCCGCGAGGTCTCCGACGCCATCTCCGCCTTCTATCGCGACCTGTCCCAGCGTGGCCATCGCGATCGGCTCATGATCATGACGTTTTCCGAATTCGGCCGCCGCGCCCGGGAGAACGGCAGCCGCGGCACCGACCATGGCTCCGGCGCCCCCATGTTCCTGGTCGGCGGCCGCGTCAAGCCGGGACTGGTCGGCGCCCATCCCAGCCTCACAAACCTCGAAGACGGCAACCTGCGCCACCACACCGACTTCCGCCAGGTCTATGCCACGTTGCTCGATTCCTGGCTCGGCGTCCCCAGCCGCCAGGTTCTTGGCCAGGAGTTCCAGCCAGTGGATGTGCTGCGGAGTTAGCCGCTAAATCTGGCCCAATCCGAAGATATGAAGCCCTCCCTTGGCGGTCGCCAGCAATGCGCGCGTGCCTTTTGGGGATACGGCCAGAGCCAATGGTTCTTCGCCTTTGAATAGCACGTTCCGCGCCCGGACCCCTGACTTGACGTTCCACACCTGGAGGCGGAAGTCCTTCGAAGGGGTTAAATCTTTCGCCAACATATAAAGATGCGCACCCGCCGTGATCAAGTCGACCACTGGGCTCCCTCCAGGCGCTGCCATATTAGCGGGTCCCATGCACCTCGATTGTTCTTTTGGAACCTGGCCAACCGAGACTAGATAGTTTCCTTCCGGAACCACGGCGTTGATGGAAATGGGACAATCATGTTTTGAAGGAGTTTCCCAGCAGGCAAGAGAGTTGCCCTCAGGAAGTTGCCATTGCCAGGCCGTGCATTTCGCGCCATGGCCGATACCACAACCGGTGAGAAAATCCCCTTCCGATGAAAAGCTCAACGACTCCACAGTCCCGGAGGCCCCTTGCAGCCGCGTGAGCCGTTCTCCGGTCTCGACACTCCAGACGGCACAACGCGCGCCGCGCCCACCCGCGGCGACAAAGCGGCCGTCCGGAGAAAATCTCACGCAGCGCACTTCATGGTCCCAGTTAGCCTTGTCCAGGTCGTATTCGTTCCCCGAATCCAGTTCCCAAAAGCGCGTGCGGCCATCTTCTCCTCCCGTCACCGCATAACGGCCTAAAGGAGAAATCGCGATGGCGGCGGCACCAACCCCTTTGAACCGCCTGATGACGTCACGCTCGTCCAGATCCCAGTACAACATTCGTCCGGATTCGTCCGCGCTCACAACCCCCCGGCTATCCGGGGTGAAGCACATGCTCGTGACCTTGTCCTCGTGTTTGCAGAATTTGAACGCGCGCTTGTGGTTTTTCATGTCGAGGACTTGGATGTCCATGTCAACACCGGCGAGTGCCCAGCGATCATTGGGGCTATAAGCCAAGCTTGCCGCTGATTCGCGAAGCCGGATGGTTCCGGCTTCGCCTTCAAATACTCTTGCCGATGACGCCGAATCCTCTTCCACATTTCCGGTGTCCTGGTAGGAATAACAACCGCTCTCTTCCGCCTCCTCATCCACGACTTCCAGAATGTCGAGAACTTGGTCCTCCTCGACGATTTGGACCTCCAGCTCAGGAATCTCTTCGGCAGGTGCGGCGATCAGGGCATTGCACGCCGGACACGTCATGCCCTTGCCGGCCAGTGTCAGATCGGCAGTGAGACGCTTGCCGCAGGAGCAGATTAGCTCGATGGCCATGAGAGATCTCCTTTTCAAAGGTCCCGCCTCGCTATTGAGAGTCTTAAATCCGCGAGTGCACCGTGGCGATTACCGCTAACATGCCGATGAGCTGCTTGACCATGATAACGATCCAAGCGACTACCATGCCCAGAAGGACAATTCCTAAGAGCACAGTGCCTCTCATCCCGAGCATGATCAAAATGAAAGAGGTTGCTGACATTACTATCGGGCCGCCGATTAACGCACCAACGAAAGTAATCATCGACGACATCGCTGCCTTGGCAGTCCCCTTGTCTCCGTAGTGAAGCGCGATCCGTCGGAGAAAAAGGGTGAACACAATGAAACCCGCCAACATGGCCAGGGACGCTAGCAAATTGAAAGTGACGGCCAGGCGGATGACTTCGGGATCATTGAACGACGCGGCACCAAACACTTTGGCCAAAAGGCCGCACACAGGCGGCACCGCTTCAAGAACCAGAGTGCAGACGGCCAGGTTACGAGCACGCGTCTGAGGGGGCACACGCACCATGAAGCTGGCCCCGACAATTCCCAATGCTGGTGCGATCAAGTAATTCGTCAGCATCACGGAGATCATGAGGAGCCAAGCAAGTCCTCCTCCGATCCCAGCCCTGCGGGTACCAAGGCCTGTCCAAGCAACCGCTATGAAAGCAAAAACAAGGGCCAGGTACAGATTGAACTTCCAATAAAAAAGCCGGAGTCCCAGGCGAGTGGCTCGCATTTGCGCTCGCCGCAAATTCTTCCTCGCTTTGCGGCTTGGCTTTTCCGCGTCATCGTCATCATTGTCATACCGCCTCCCGCGCGAAGGGCGCGGCTCATCCCAATCATCTTCTTCCTTTTCATCTCTACGAGAGCGGCGCCGCCGGGGTGCATCTTCCTCCGCTTCGTCATCGCCCGCGCGATCGCGGACGGGTGGGCCTTTCCTGATGGCTTCCCGCGGCAATGGTGGAGGTTCATTTGGCTCATCTTCGACTGCGGTCATGATGGGCACTTCCAAGATCGTCTGACATGCGGGACATTTGACCCACTTGCCTTCCATGACCGGGAGGATCGTGAGATTGTGACCATTCGGACATTGCAGCTGGTGCGACATGGGAAATGCCAGTAGCTTTTTTCCAAAAGCGGAATTCTAATCCTAGTCCACGCCGTTGTAAACCGGCTGGTGCAAAAACAACGCGGCAGCTGTAGCCGCGCAAGCCGTCTCGGTCCACTGCGCCGTAGGTGCCTGGCAGCCCTTTACGTTCGTATCCTATTGGAGTATTGTGGATTTCAACAAAGCCGCTGGGTGATATCCCAGGTTTTCCGAAGGGCGCGCATCTGCGGCAGCTAAGCCGCAGATAGAAGGTCGGCGTCCTCAGGCATGATTCTTTTCTGATCTCCTCAATGAAGCTAACTTTCCCCGATCGCTTGACCGCCGCGTGCCGCGCCCGGGGAAATGCCGTTTGCGTGGGCCTGGACCCGCGCTGGGAGCAGCTGCCTTTGGAGCTGCGCCGGCGGCACTCAGCAGGCACGCTGGACGCCATGGCCGGCGCCTTTGCGGAGTTTTGCCTGCGCGTCCTGGACATCGTGGCGCCGCTGGTGCCCGTGGTCAAACCGCAGAGCGCGTTTTTCGAGGCGTGCGGCCCTGCGGGCATGAGCGCGCTGCAAACCGTCCTGCGCCGGGCGCGCACCCTCGATTTGCTGACCATCCTGGACAGCAAGCGGAACGATATCGCTTCGACAGCCCAAGCCTATGCCGATGCGGTTTTTGGGAAGCAGGCGGTCTGGCCCGCGGATGCCATGACGATCAATCCTTACCTGGGGCGCGATGCCGTCGAGCCGTTCCTGGCCAGCGCGCGTCAGGCCCAGGGGGGCGTCTTCGTTTTGGTGCGGACAAGCAACAAGGGCGCGAGCCAATTTCAAAACCTCGACTGCGCAGCTAAACCGCTCTATGAGCACGTGGCGGAGGCGGTTGGGGCATGGGCCGGGGAAAACATCGGCAGCGGCGGCCTGGGAGACGTCGGCGCCGTCGTCGGCGCGACCCATCCCGCGGAACTGGCGCGGGTGCGGGAACTTCTGCCCCATGTTATCTTTCTCATACCCGGTTATGGTGTGCAGGGGGGAAGCGCCCGGGATACCGCCGCCGGCTTTCGGCCCGACGGCACCGGAGCGATCGTCAATAGCTCGCGCGGCATCACCGCCTCCTTTGCGCCCGAGGAAAAAAACTGGGAAGCATCTGTGGAAGCCGCCACCCGAAACACGATCGCCGCTCTGACGACCCAGACGCCAATGGGCAACCTTGTTTAGCTTCAGGAAACGCCATGCCCTTGCCGCTGCTCACCACCGACCAGCTCCGCCAACAGGCGACCCGCTTGCCGCGCGTGCCGCTCGCGCATCTGCCGACCCCGCTGGAAGAGGTTCCGCGTTTCGCCAAACACCTGGCGGGACCGCGACTGTTCATCAAGAGGGATGATTGCACCGGACTTCTCTTCGGCGGCAACAAGACGCGCCACAACGAGTTTTTGATGGGGGAGGCCCTGAGGCAAAAGGCGGATGTAGTCGTCTGGGGGGCGGGGGTGCAGTCGAACAATTGCCGGCAAACCGCCGCCGCCTGCAATAAACTGGGGCTCGATTGCGTCCTCTATTTGAGCCGGGCCTCCCACAACGACGATATCCAGGGCAACCTGCTGCTCGACCATTTGATGGGGGCTCAGGTGCACATTATCGACGAGCCCATGGGGCCTGCTCTGGACGATCTGCTCCTGGCCAAGGCGGCGGAATTAAAGAAAACGGGCAGAAGGCCGTTCGTCTGGGACCGCATCATCGGCCGACCCCTAGCGGCGGTGAGCTACGCCCTGTGTTTGGCGGAGATCCTGGACCAGTCAAGAGCGCAAGGCGTCGAGCCCACAGCCATATATGCGGCAGCCGCCGGCGCCACGGGCGGAGGGCTGGCGCTGGGCAAGGCCGTTCTGGGCTGGCCGGGCAAGATCCGCCTGCTGTGCCCCATTCACTGGCCCTGGGACACGCCCGCCGATCTCGCCGAAGTGGCGAACGCCAGCGCCGCCCTTCTGGGATTGCCCCAGCGCCTTGGCGCAACCGATATCGACGTCCGCACCGACTACATTGGTCCACACTATGGTGCCGTCACCGCCGCCGGCCGCGAAGCCATGGACCTCCTTGCCCAAACCGAAGGCATCCTCCTCGACCCGGTGTACACCGCCAAGGCGATGGCCGGCCTCATCGACGACGTGCGCCAGTGCCGCCTCGGGCCGGCAGACACCACCGTCTTCATCCACACAGGCGGCACGCCGGCGGTGTTCGCTTATCGGGATGAATTGATGGAATAGTAATCAAAACGGAAACAAACGTCGCAACTCCGCGGTCCCCGGCTGGCTTCCGTATTCACACAGTTCGAATGCTTCCGCGTGCTGGACCTTTTCGCCGCGTTCCTTGCCATATTGTTGCACCAGTTTCGAGCGATATTTCCGGGCCACTCCCAGCGACCGGTCCAGAAATCCTTGCCGCACGGCGCGCAGCCTTGCTTCTTTACCCGCGGCGTCGGCGGGAACCAATGCCGGCGCGCCGTTGGCGCCCCCCTCATAGAATTGCGACACCAACGTTTCCAGGGCGGCAATTTTGCGGTCGATCATGTCGTCGATATCCACCACCACGTCGGGCCGAAAGGGATTGGGACGCTCGAAGCGGTCGGAATAATAGAAGAATGCTGGGTTTTTCTCCAGGTGCGGCACATCGGGGCAAAAGAACGGCACCGTCACCATGAATGCGGCATCCTGCACCAGAATGCCCGTGTAGCGATGATCGGGATGATAATCGTTGGGCCGGTGCGCCAGGACGATGTCGGCTTGCCACTGCCGAATGAGCCTGGTGACGGTGCGGCGGTTTTCGAGGGTCGGCTCCAGCTCGCCATCGTAGACATCCATCACATGCGTCTCTATTCCCAATAAACGCGCCGCCTGGATTACTTCCGCCTTGCGGCGCAGCGCCAAGGGGCCTCCGGCGGATTTCCAGTGCCCAATGTCGCCGTTGGTCGTCGCCACGAATTTGACATGGTGCCCTTGCGCCGCCCACTTGGCCGCCACGCCTGCCGCCTTGAGTTCGCAATCATCCGGATGGGCGCCAAAAGCGATGATGCGGAGCTTGCCATCTTGGGGCGGCACGGCGGCTTGGGTTTCTTTGGGAGGATTGTCTGCCTTGGCCTCCGAAGGAGCCGGCTCGTGAACGATCGAACCCGCGAAGAAGCCCAGGAGCACCAGGACGCAACAGTTAAAAAGTTTACGTGTCATGGCCGTCTCTCCAGAAAAGCAGGCTTTCCTCGTTCCCACGCGGACTTCAATTCCGGCTTGCCCGCCAGACCAGGCCCAGGGCGGTCATGTTCTCACGGGCGGCGAGGATGGCCCACGGTGTGCCGGGATTTTCATCGGCGATGCGTTTCCAGGTTTTGTTGATGTTTTTCACCATGTCCTTGACCTTGGGCTCGCTGATCTGCACCTTCTTTTGCGAGCCGACGCGCCAGCCATCGTGAAAGGGCTCCAACGGGGGCAGGCTATCGCTGCGAACCTGGGCGAGAATGTTGTTGTACTCGTAAAGATACACCAGGCGCGATTGCAAGCGTGCCAGGGCGTAGTCGTAGTTGGCCAGCCAGCGCTTGGACGTTTCCTTGTCACGCATTTCGCCCGCTGCCTTCAAATCGGCGAGGGCCGTTTCCATTTGAAAAATCATCACGCCCGGCTCCTTCTGGCTGGCGGCGAAATCTTTTTTGATCGCGGGCGTGATGGCGCCTCCCCCCGGATTGATAAGCCTTTCCTTCATGGCGATCTTTTGACTATCATTCAACACCTTGATGGCCTCGAGCACGCCGGCCCGGAGCGGGTATTTCTCTTTGTCCTTCGCCATGCCGACCAGCTCGGGCCAGCTTTTGTAGTCCGGTTTGTATTCATCGAGGACTTTGGCGCTGAATCCAGGTAGGCTGGCTGCCTGGACCTGTTTTTGAGAGGCCCGCACCGGCGGCAGGCGGTTGATCTCATCGAGGATATTCTTGATCATCGCCAGGCCGGCGCTTTTATCTCCCGCCGGGTTGACGGCTTTGAGGACCAGCCTTGGGGGCAGCGGCTCGGCGACATTGTAGGGCGTGCCCCCTTCTTCCACGCAGGTGCCGCTCAAGCGCGAGACCTGCTCGAGTTTTTGCGGACCGAGGAGCTCCTTGACCCTCAGGTTGACCTTGGGGACCAAGATCTCCAAGGGCAGCGGGTTGCTGGGCTCCTGGATTCCAGGCAGGCGCTCTTGCAGAACGGTACACAGCGCTTGCAAAAACACGCTGCCGCGTTCAAGTTCGATCGACTGCTGGCCTTTGGTGCAGGACGCCCAGACCTGAACCCCGGCGGGAGGGGCCAGAAGTTTGGCGTCGAAATCGTCGGTCATCGAGCCAGCGCCCGGCAATTCCTCCCCGCGGGCCGGTGGAAAGCGAAAAACATCCAGGATGAGCAGTTTTTGCCGCGCCTTGCACGTTCCCAGTTTGTCGTAAACCCAGGACAACGGAACGAGCGTCTTGGCGTCTTCGCGGTTGCCTTCGACGGGAACGAGGTAGCTTTCCTTCTCGATCTCGATGGCATGTCCGGTGAACAGAACAATGACACGATCCTGGGCCCGCGATGTATCGACGAATTCGGTAATGGTGTTCTCGATAACCGCCTTGGACGTGGAGAAGGCATTGCGGCCGGCGTCGGACAATTCGATGATCTGCGTGCCCGGTATGCTCATCGGGCTGCGGCTCATGGCGTCAAGGAGAGCAGCTGTGCTACTCCCGGGATAGGGATTTTTGACTGAGCGCGGGTCTTCGCGCCCGCTCCCATAATGGAGCGGGTTGAACAAGAGGTAGTTGCTCACGTTGATCAGCAACGCGCGGCGCGGGAAGAGGCTGCTGATAGGTGGATCTTTCTTTTTGGAGTCAGGTCCTTTCTTCTTGGGCGGATCGAAGTTCTTCGGTAGATCATCGGTTTTCAGTTTCGTAACAGTTTCGAGCTTCGATTTCGCTGTCGGCGCCGGCGTGTCCTTCTTATCAGGGGCCGGGACAGTCTCCGCATCGGGGTCCAATCTCGGTTTTTTACTTGGCGCCACTTTTTTCTTGTCAACCGTGTCTTTCGCCTTGGTGGCAAAGAGGCCGCTCATGTGCGGGCCGGCAACGATCACGACTCCGCCGGCGATTGCCAAAACCACGCCACACACCAGCGCTCCTTTCCACCATCGGCGTGGGCGCCGACGCGAAGAGGAGCGCGGACTTGGACCGGAAGCTGGCGAGTCCGCATCCGTAAAGGGGGTTGGTGACATGGGCGTGTTCGCGGCGGCGCCTTCCGCCGCCGGCGTTCCGGTCCGGGGCTTGGCCTGGAAAACTTGCTGGCAATGCTTGCACTTCATCGCCTGGTTCACCCATTCCGCCGGAATGCGCAGCATTTTTTTGCAGTATGGGCACTTGGCTTGCACCACTTGTGTCATGAAGGACATCCCTTTATCAAGGCGCGCAAAAAAGCCCCTTTTGCGTGTCGGCATCACGCCGCGGGTGATGGCACCATTTCAATATTCTCGAAAGCAGGGCCGTTCCGGATTGGAGCACATCTCCACACACGTGTGACCTCCGTCGGGCCCAGATCCCTGCATTGTGACCGTGCACGAAAACTCCACCATGCCCGCTTGATATTCGGGATCGTTCTCAAAATCCTCGCCCCAGACCTGCATCGATTTGCAGGTGAGGTGGATGCACCGCGGCCGGTAAGGTAGCGCGGACTCCATAAATCACCCCCTGGTTACTTCTTTTTCCCGCTGATGGATTTGATGGCCCCCATCGCGGCCTTGCTCAGCATTTTGTCGGTTTTTTCGTTGGCGATTTCGCGCAGGGTGGGCAGCGCATCCCTGGCGTCGCTGCCATACTGGGCCAAAGCCGTGATGGCGCCGAGCTTCAGATTTGCGCCGCGCTTCAGATCCTTGTAGGTTTCCTTCAAGGCATCGATAAGGAGCGGAACCACGTTTTCCGATTCGGCGCCGATATTACCGAGCGCTTCGGCCGCGGCCTTGCGGACCGCCAAATCCTTGTCCTTTTGCAAAGCCATTTTCAGAGGTTCAATCGCGTCGGCCACGTCGGATGCCTTGATGGCCCCGCGCTTGCCCAGCATTTCCGCGCCCAGGGCCCGGTCCGGGGCGCTCGCGGCGTTTTTAAGCATGCCGAGGTATTTCGGCACGTCTTCCTTTTTGGGAGTTCCCGGACTTCCGCCCATGACCAGGGCAACGATGGCCAGCAACAACATCCCGGCAGCACTGCAAACTTTCATGGTGTCTCCTTATGATATGCCCAACCCGGGTCCCTTCGGCCCCCGTCATGACGATTGAGCGCGGAAAAAAGTTCCGGCCCATACGCACCTTTTAGAGTAACCCGGAATAAGACGGAAAGACAGCAAGAATCCATGTAAAACGTGCAACTTGCCGGCCCTCATTTTTTCCCGTTGACTTGGTTGCTCCGCTTCTTATAATTTACCTCAGTTGTTCCCCCGCGCTTTCGGGCTCTTGATTCCTTTAGGGTCAAGTTCATGAGTTTCGGGATTTTGAACATTCGTGGGACCGGTTAACGCTCTATCCAATTCCTCGCGGATAGGGCCAAACCAAACGTGGTTTGGCTTTTTTGTTTGGAAATGGGCGTATAGCTCAGTTGGCTAGAGCGCAGCTCTGATAAAGCTGAGGTCCTTGGTTCGAATCCAAGTACGCCCACTCACCTCGGAAAAAACGGGGACGTAGCTCAACTGGGAGAGCGCCGGCTTTGCAAGCCGGAGGTTGCCGGTTCGATCCCGGTCGTCTCCACCAAGTTGGTAGTGCCGGTTTTATACCGGCAAGGCAATGAATCTCGTGCCAGTAGCAACCGCGCACGAGGTTTCTGGACTGGGCGCGAGTCGCCGCATTCGTTACAGCATGCGTCGACTCCTGGTCAGTCAGAAATGATTGCGAAAACGTGGCTTCTTTGGGGCCGCGTCCAGGAACCCGTTCTTTGACAATTCGGTAGCGGTAAGAGTTGCCTCACAAGAATGAAGTGTGGCCAATGGCTTGGCGAGCCGCGGGGCGTAAGTCCTCGGTTAACCTTGCTTGAGGTCACAGTCAGTTTTTGCGAGATAATCTCTGCATGAGCCCATTAGAGATAAGGGTTATTGTTACTCAATCTATTTCGGGATCAGCCGTACTTTGGAGTACGGTCGAAATAGGTTTGGTAGCTGGTCGATCCGTGGTTCAAGGCGAGCCGGGGAGCGTAAGTTCTCAGGTGTCGTTGGAGAACAGGATCAATGCGGCCAAGCTACTAAGGGCGTGTGGGGGATGTCTTGGCGCCAGGAGGCGAAGAAGGGCGTGGAAGACTGCGATAAGCCCGGGGGAATGGTCAAACGCGTGTTGATCCCGGGATACCCGAATTGGCGTACAGTGAATCCATAGCTGTACGTAGCGAACGGGGGGAACTGAAACATCTCAGTACCCCTAGGAAAAGAAAGAAACCTCGACTCCGTAAGTAGCGGCGAGCGAAAGCGGATGAGCCTAAACCACAAGGACATGTCCTTGTGGGGTTGTAGGGCCGGTGTTTAGAAGACGAGTAGCCTAGCAGAAGCGAGCTGGAAAGCTCCACCAGAGTGGGTGACAGTCCCGTAAGCGACAGGCGAAAGTTGACGATCCGGTACCTGAGTAGGACTCGACACGTGGAAGTGAGTCTGAATCCGCGGGGTCCATCCCGCAAGGCTAAGTACTCCCTGGCGACCGATAGCGAACCAAGTAGCGCGAGCGAAAGATGGGAAGAACCCCTACAAGGGGAGGATAGTGAACCTGAAACCACATGCCTACAAGCGGTCGGAGGGCGTTTAGTCAGCCTTCCGCCATTGAAAGAGAAGAGTGGGGCTTATAGGTCCTATAAGACTTATAAGTCCCATGGAGTTTTCTCTTTCCATGGCGGAGGGCTGACGAAGCCTGACGGCGTGCCTTTTGCATAATGATCCGGCGACTTACCGTCACCAGCAAGGTTAAGTGATTCTGTCACGCAGCCGAAGCGAAAGCGAGTCTGAACAGGGCGTCAAGTTGGGGGCGGTAGACGCGAAACCACGTGAACTACGCATGGGCAGGTTGAAGTGGGGGTAATACCTCATGGAGGACCGAACACACGAGTGTTGAAAAACTTGGTGATGACCTGTGTGGAGGATTGAAAGTATCATCAAACGTGGAGATAGCTCGTTCTCTCCGAAATAACTTTAGGGTTAACGTTGGGTGTTAAGTGTTGGGGGTAGAGCGACTGAATTCGATAGGGGGCCTACCCGGCTACCCTTCGAAACCAAACTCCGAATACCAACATGTATTACCCGGCAGCTAGACGGCGGGGGATAAGCTTCGTCGTCGAGAGGGGAACAACCCAGATCGCCTGCTAAGGTCCCTAAGTCATGCTCAGTGCGAAAGGAAGTTGGATTCCTGAGACAGCCAGGATGTTGGCTTAGAAGCAGCCATCATTTAAAAAGTGCGTAATAGCTTACTGGTCGAGGAGTCCTGCGCCGATAATGAACGGGACTAAGCATGACACCGAAGCAGCGGGTATCCCGCAAGGGGTACGGTAGGAGAGCGTTGTAGTAGCCAGAGAAGGGAGACGGATAACGACTCCTGGAGGTCCTACAAGTGATCATGCCGGAACGAGTAACGATAAAACGGGTGAGAATCCCGTTCGCCGAAAGCCTAAGGTTTCCTGGGGAAGGTAAATCCGCCCAGGGTTAGTCGGACCCTAAGACGAGGCCGCAAGGCGTAGCCGATGGACGGCAGGTTAATATTCCTGCACCACTGCCGGCGGTTGAGAGCATCAGGACGCTTTCTGGAAAGCGATCGTCCCATTAGACGCGGACGTGCCGCAAGGCCGAGGACATTTACGATTCCGAAGTCGTTGGAAGGAGAGACAAGAAAAGCCGATGCTGGACAAAGGTAGTGCCCGTACTAAAACCGACACAGGTAGGCGAGATGAATATTCTAAGGCGCTCGAGAGAACGCTCGTGAAGGAACTCTGCAAATTAACCCCGTAACTTCGGGAGAAGGGGTGCCCTTGAAGGTGTTAAAGCTTTCGGGGGCCGCAGTGAAATGGATCTGGCGACTGTTTACTAAAAACACAGGACTCTGCGAACTCGCAAGAGGAAGTATAGAGTCTGACGCCTGCCCGGTGCCGGTAAGTTAAGGAAGAGGGTTAGCCCCTTAAAAGGTGAAGCTCGCAACCGAAGCTCCGGTAAACGGCGGCCGTAACTATGACGGTCCTAAGGTAGCGAAGTTCCTTGTCGGGTAAGTTCCGACCTGCATGAATGGCGTAACGACCGGATCACTGTCTCCACGAGCGACTCGGTGAAACTGTAGTTGTTGTGAAGATGCAACATACCCGCAACTAGACGGAAAGACCCCGTGAACCTTTACTGTAGCTTAGTATTGGGTTTAGGCCCAGCATGCGTAGTGTAGCTGGGAGGCTGTGAAGAGAGTTCTCCGGAACTTTCGGAGCCGACGCTGAAACACCAGCCTTGTTGTGCTTGAATTCTAACCCCGACCCGTGAAACCGGGCGGCGGACAGTGCTAAGTGGGCAGTTTGACTGGGGCGGTCTCCTCCTAAAGAGTAACGGAGGAGTTCAAAGGTACCCTCAGCCTGGTCGGCAATCAGGCTTCGAGCGCAAAGGTAGAAGGGTGCTTGACTGCGAGTCCAATCAGACGAGCAGGTGCGAAAGCAGGACTTAGTGATCCGGCGGTGCTGGATGGAAAGGCCGTCGCTCAACAGATAAAAGGTACTCCGGGGATAACAGGCTTATCTCCTCTGAGCGTTCACAGCGGCGAGGAGGTTTGGCACCTCGATGTCGGCTCATCGCATCCTGGGGGTGGAGAAGCTCCCAAGGGTTTGGCTGTTCGCCAATGAAAGCGGTACGTGAGCTGGGTTTAGACCGTCGTGAGACAGGTCGGTCCCTATCTGTTGTGGGCGCAGGAGACTTGAGCAGTTTTCTCCCTAGTACGAGAGGATTGGGAGGGACGTACCTCTGGTGTGCCAGTTGTCCCGCTCGGGGCAGCGCTGGGTAGCCAACGTGCGGCCAGGATAAACGCTGAAGGCATATAAGCGTGAAACCCTCTGCAAGATGAGGTCTCCCGCTCTTTTAGAGCATAGGCTCCCGGAAGACTACCGGGTCGATAGGCCGGGTGTGTAAGACCAGCAATGGTTTAAGCTGACCGGTACTAACAGCCAAGCGCTTGACCGCATTGATCCTTTTCTCAAAGGCATACAAAGGATTTGCGATTTAAGATTGATGATTGCAGAATTAAATCTGCAATCTTAAATCTACAATCAAAGATCCCTCCGCGGGCATGCCCCCGCGAACTACCTTGAACGATGGATTCATGCAGAGTGCAACTCTTATCGCTGCCAATTGATATAAGGGGAATTGTAGATTTGAGATTTAAGAATGCAGATTTAAAATCTGCAATCTCAAATCAACAATCTGCAATTTCGAAGGACCTTTCCGGTGACCATACCTGGCTGGAAACACCCGTTCCCATTCCGAACACGGCCGTTAAGCAGCCCGGGCCGATGGTAGTGCGAATAGCGCGAGAGTAGGTTATCGCCGGATTTTTTACGAAACCCCCGCCAGGGAAACCTGGCGGGGGTTTTTGCGTTGCCCGGCTCAAGTTGCTATAATCCTGTTAAAGCTGACCTTCGTCATGCCGCAAGTGGTCTATGATTTCTGTCGCGTCCAATAAGCATCAGGAATCGTACCGGGCCCCTTCAAAATGCGGCTCGAACGGTGTACTGCTGCGCATTCCGCGCACGCTGGCCGATTTTCGCCGCTGGGCGCTATCCGACGAAGTGCCGGAGAAACTGCCGCTCGGATTTATCAACGGAGAGGTTTTCGTCGACATGAGCAAGGAAGAAATCCGAACTCACGCCCTCGTAAAGACCGCCGTGGGCGGCGCGCTGTTTCAGTTGAACGAAGAAATCAATTTCGGCCACCTGTTCATCAAGGGCGTTCTGGTGACTAATGTGAAAGCCGAAGTGTCTAACAATCCGGACTTGGTAGCGGTTTCCTTCCGTTCGCTCAAAGTCGGCCGCGTGCGCTACATTGAGCGCGACGATCGCATTCTCGAAATCGAGGGCTCGCCCGATTTGGTCGTCGAAATCGTGAGCGATAGCTCTGTCATCAAGGATACGCGAGACCTTCGTGAGGCCTACCACCGTGCCGGCATACGCGAGTACTGGCTCATCGATGCCCGTGGTGAAGAAATCCTGTTTCAGGTTCTTCATTGGCGAAAATCGGCGTTTACCCCTTCTTCGGTTCGAGATGAGTGGCAAAAATCACGCGTATTCAGCTGCAATTTCCGCTTGCCACGAATACGAGACCGAGCAGGCGTTTGGAAATACAAATTAGATTCGAAAAAAGCCTGAAAGAGCGATTTCGGCTACCATTTGGCCAACTGGCGTATATGCAACTCGACCAGCCTTTCGGTTCGCCACTTACCTGCTCGTCGGCTTCCTTCCTATTTACTGACTTCTACAGCAATAACTTGCGGTGGGGGGAGATCAATCGCGGGTCCGCCCTAAAGAAAATCGGAAAAAAACGTCCAAACAAGGGCACGCGGCAAGTGTTTTTGAGGGAGGATCTCGTAAGCAATGCTTGCACAATGCTCCTTCGATGAATTGCAAAGACTTGCCCAGCAATGTTTTAAGCAGGCGTGAGCATTGTGCAAGGCACTTTGCACAATGCTCGCCTTTGCACAATGCTCTTTGCCTTTCTCCCGACACCATCTGGCCGACTTTTTCACGTAGCGCCGTCTTTTCGGCGAACTTCCGTTTGCGACTTCGAAGGCGGTCCTGCCACACTCAAGGCAGGACTTATTCCAATCAGACTGCCGAAATTTCAAGCAATCGAGGCGGACCATTGCGCCAACCTCCTCCTTATGCCGCATGAAATTTGGCGCAATGGTCCCCCAGGCAGGCTATAAATCTTTGGCGTTATGGGGGAAGCGTTTGAGAGACCATCGCGCCACATGGCTAATTTGCCACCAAAAACTCAGCTTCCTCAATTTGCACAGCAATTAGTTTCAACGCCACACGCACGCCACTTCCGTCGCCTCTTGAGCGTCGAACCGGACCCGCGCACGCGCACTGCGTGTGTTGCCGTAAACGAAGCGGAGGAATTGCGACGTTGGCTAGGTCAACGGCCGTGAGTGGAACGTGAAAAGCGCTTCAAGCAGCTGGAAAAAATGGCAGACAAAAAGCGAAATGGGAGCAAGAAACACTTCGAAAAAATATGGCCAAGTACGGTCTTAGCACGTGCCGCCGCTGCGCGCAAAGGGATTTTCGGTGTTCGCCTCCACCGCCTTCGGCCGTGCAAGGCCGCGATCCGGAAAAGGCATCAAACAAGGAAATCATGCCTGATTCCATAAAGTCGCTTCAATAGAAGTGTTCGGAACCATCTTTGGTAACTTACGCATATTTCCCATTTAATCAGGATTGCGAAACCTTTCCAATTATGGAAATAATTAACCATTGTCCTGCGAGATGAGAAAAAAAGGATAGTTTGGTGCATTTAGGAAGAATGGCGAAAAAAAGCCACAGAAGTAAATTGGTCCTTGGACCCCAGACTTTCGGGGTTGCCGGTGGGTAGTGCTCTGGATATACTTCCCTTTTTTATAAGGGATTGCCCTGAAAGCAGTTTCCGGCAAATAGCGGCTTGCGGTTGGGTCAAGGTCATGCGCTTTAATTTGGTGGACCGTCTCCTGGACTTCGAGCCTGGAAAACGGATCCGCATGGTGAAAAACCTAACCCTGGCGGAGGAGTACCTGGCCGATCACTTTCCGACTTTCCCAGTGATGCCAGGCGTCCTCATGCTTGAGACCTTGGTGGAAGCGGCAGCGTGGCTTTTGCGATTAACCGAAGATTTTCGCCATAGTGTGATCGTCCTGCGCGATGCCCGCAATGTGAAATACGGCAGCTTCATGCAACCCGGATTTAGCCTTGTGGTCACGACCGAAATGATGGAAACGGCCCCAGAAGCGTCGGAAGTCGTTTTTAAGGGAAAAGGGGAAATGGAAGGGACCTCCACCGTGTCGGCAAAGTTCACGCTGGCGCGCTACAACTTGCGGGACCGCAACCCCGCGCTGGCGGCAGTGGATAAACGGATCATCGACCATCTGCGCTCGGTTCATTTGGTCCTGAAGGGAATGAGTTAGGATTTTAGATCGCAGATTGACGGAAATCTGCAATCCATAAAGGTAGCGTCATGCGTTTGAAGGATCAGATCGCGCTGGTTACAGGTGGCAGCCGGGGAATCGGACGTGCCATCGTGAAGGCGTTCGCTGCGGAAGGTGCCAAGGTGGCCTTCGTTTTTCGCGGTAGCAAGGAAGCTGCGGAAAGTTTGGTTGCTGAGGTCGCCGCGACGGAAAGCCTTATCCTGTCCCTGCAAGCCGACGTAACCAGTTTTGAGGAAGCCCAGCGCTGCGTGGACACCGTTGAAAAGACTTGGGGCGGTTCGGTGAATATCCTTGTCAATAACGCCGGCATCATCCGTGACGACTTGTTTGTGCGACTCGAGCCCGAGGCGTGGAATGCCGTGCTTCAGACAAATCTGGGCGGCACCTATAATTTCACGCGTGCCATTGCCTACAGCATGATGAAGCAACGCAAGGGCCGAATCATCAATATCAGCAGTATTGCCGCCGAGCATACGAACCCGGGCCAGACGAACTACGCGGCGAGTAAAGGTGCCATTAATGCTTTCACGCGTGCCCTGGCGGTGGAGCTGGCGAGCCGTGGGGTAACGGTCAACGCCATTGCCCCTGGTTTCATTGAAACCGACATGAGCGAAGCGGTTCGTAACAAAGCGGGCGACATGATCAAGAAATTGATCCCCATGCGCCGGCTGGGCCAGCCCGCGGACATCGCCAAGGCGGCCGTGTTTCTGGCCAGTGACGAGGCCAGCTACCTCACGGGCCAGGTGCTCACCGTGGACGGCGGCCTCAGCCTGGGCGCCGTCGCTGTTTGACTCCCGTAGGATGGATTTGTAATCCGTCCCCAGTAACCGCAAGAAAAACCCACGGTTCGCCGTGGCTTGCCATAAAACTTAAACCTATTTTTCTTTTCCCGTGAGGAGGTTCGATCATGGCTAACCAGGACGAAATTTTTGCCAAGGTGTCTGCGACGCTTGTGGAAGCGCTCAATGTCGATGAAGAAGAAATAAAACCGACTTCGACCCTGCAAGGCGACCTGGGAGCCGAGTCCATCGACTTCCTGGACATCGTTTTTCGGCTGGAGCGTGAATTCGGCATCAAGATCCCGCGCGGCGAGCTGTTTCCCGAATCCATTTTCCAGGGCGATCCGGATTTCGTCCAAAATGGCAAGGTTACCGACAAAGGCCTGGCCGAGCTGCGGGCACGCATGCCTTTCGCCGACCTGAGCAAATTTGAGCAGAACCCCGAATTGGCGGGCATCAGCGACCTGTTCACGGTCGAGATGATCACGAATTACGTCAAGGGAAAACTGGCCAAGTAAGGGACCTACGGCAATAGGAGCACGAGATAAGAGAACAGAGAATTGAGGATCGGGGACCCATTCTTCTTCGATCCCTATTCTCTGTTCTCTGTCTCTCTACACGATGCGTTGGCTCTGGATCGACCGATTCCTGGACTTTCAGCGCGGCAAATCAGCTCGGGCGCTAAAGAACCTCAGTCTGGCCGAGGATATTTTTGCCGAGCATTTTCCGGGTTACCCAGTGATGCCTGCGGCCCTCATCCTGGAAGGCCTGGCGCAGACCGGGGGAATTCTCATCGGCGAGGCCAACAATTTCCAGGAAAAAGTGGTGCTGGCCAAGATTCTGTCGGCACAATTTGAGCGCGAGGCCCTTGCCGGCGAAACGCTTGTTTATGATGTCGAGGTCCTTAACCTGCGTCCCGAAGGCGCCTCGATCCGGGGAAAAGTCTTCGCCGGCGCGGCTGGGACTCCCCTGGCGTCCCTGGCGGGCGCCGATGCTGTCCCCATGGCCCAGGCGGAGATCTTCTTCGCGCACCTCGACAAGGCGCGCTCGCAGCAGATTTTCGGCGACCACAACTTCGTCTTCAGTGGCGAGTTGAAACACATGTTGGGATTGGCGAAAGTCATGGCCGATCGCAACGAAATTGCGGGCGTGAAGTCCTGAGTCGCGGCTGCGAACGGGCCCGCATGACAGGCGGGCGCCCTAAACAGCAGGCGACGATTATTGTTCCGAACATAGGTGTTCCATGGTTGGTTCTCCCCGTCGCGTAGTCCTGACTGGCATCGGCATAACGTCGTCGATCGGCCTGGGAGCGGCGGCGTTTTGGAACAGCCTTAGCCAGGGGCGCACAGGCATCAAACCCATAACCGCGTTCGATGCCAGCGGGCTGACGACGCGCATCGGGGGGCAAATAACGGACTTCGACGCCAAGAATTACCTCGACAAGAAGGACCGTAAAAGTCTGCGCATCATGGCACGTCCCATCCAGCTCGCGGTTGCCGCCGCTCAGCTCGCCCTGGATGACTCCCAAATCGATAAGAACAAGTTGGATCCCACCCGGTTTGGCGTCGAGTTCGGCGCGGGCCTTATGCCCACGGAACTAGATGAACTGGTAGCGGCCTCCAGGGCCAGCACCAATGGGCAATCCGGCAAGGTCGACCTCAAGCTCTGGGGCGAACACGGGCTGGCAGCCATTCCGCCCTTATGGATGCTCAAATATCTGCCCAACATGCATGCTTGCCACGTCTCGATCCTGCACAATGCCCAGGGACCGAACAACTCGATCACGGAAAGCGACGTCGCCGGTCTTTTGGCCCTGGGAGAGGCGGCGCGCATCCTGCGCCGTGACCAGGCCGACTTCTTCCTCGTCGGCGGTGCCGACGGCAAAATCAATCCGCTGAGCATGGTGCGGCAATGCTTGTTCGGGCACTTGTCACAGCGCAATGACCCGGCGGCCCAGGCGTGCCGGCCATTCGACCGCCACCGTGATGGGACCGTTATCGGCGAGGGATCCGGCGTTCTGGCGGTTGAAGACTTGGGCCATGCCCAAAAACGTGGGGCCTCCATCTACGGCGAAATCATGGGCTTCGGCGCCGCTTTTGACCGCGGCTGCACCGGTAGAGGCCTGGCACGCGCGATCCGCGCCGCCCTGGCCCAGGCCAACGCCAAGCCGGACGACATCGGCCACGTCAATGCCCACGGCCTCAGCTCGATCCACGCAGACGCCTGGGAAGCACGCGGTATTCGCGAAGTTTTCGGCGACCGCAAGACACCTGTCTGGGCCGGCAAAAGTTATTTTGGCAACATGGGTTCGGGTGGCCCCTTGGTGGAAATCGCCGGCAGCCTTCTGGCCCTCAAACATGGCCTATTGCCGGCCACCTTGAACTACGAAGAAGTCGATCCGCTATGCCCGATTAGTGTCAATCGGACCAGCCAGCCGCTCACGAATCCCCTTTTCCTGAAAATCAGCTTCACGGAAATGGGCCAGTGCGCCGCCGTGGTTTGCCGCAAGTGGGAATAAAATCTCACCGTGGGTCTCACGTTGCGCATGAGGAATTTCTCAAGCGGAATGTGCCGGCCCCCAGTGACGGGAGCAAATCCATGAAACACCGCGTTGTCATCACGGGAATGGGGGCCGTCACTCCGCTGGGCCACAGCGTGGCGGAACTCTATCAAAACCAGCTCGAAGGCAAAAGCGGCGTGGCGCCGATCACGTTATTCGACGCCAGCAAGTTCCCGACCAAGTTTGCCGCCGAGGTCAAGAACTTCAACCTTGGGCGTTGGATCAAGAACCCGGAGCGCTGGGCCGATTCGGGGGCCAATAGCCGGTTCGCGGCCGCCGCCGCCCAGCAAGCCTTGCAGGACGCGGGCCTTCTGGAAAATCCCAAAATCGACCGTACTCGTTGCGGCGTCTACCTTGGGTCCGGTGAAGGGATCCAGGACTTCCACAACATGGTCTACCTGATTGCTCAGAGCTACCAATCCGAGAAGAACGCGGTCGACACTGTGGCCTTTACGGCGGGCGGCTATGAGCGTTTTCATCCGGGACGGGAGTTCGAACAAGAGCTGCACACCACGCCCGGCCACCTCGCGGATTATTTCGATTTGGAAGGTCCGAATTACAACTGCCTGACCGCGTGCGCCGCCAGCAGCCAGGCTCTCGGCGAAGCGTGCGAGCTGATCCGCCTGGGGGAGGCCGATTGCATGCTCTCCGGCGGCGCTCACAGCATGATCCACCCCTTCGGCGTCACCGGCTTCAATTTGTTGACGGCGCTATCCACCCATAATGACGCCCCCGCCGCGGCCTCGCGGCCTTTCGACCTAAACCGCGACGGCTTTGTGCTGGGCGAAGGGGCAGGCATGCTCGTCCTGGAAGAGCTCGGCCACGCCAAGAAACGCGGTGCCACCATCTACGCGGAACTGACGGGATACGGGTCCACCGCCGACGCCTTCCGCATCACGGACAGCCATCCCGACGGGCGCGGCGCCATCGCCTGTATCGCCGGGGCGCTCGCCGACTCGGGCCTCAAACCATCGGACCTGGGTTATATCAATGCCCACGGCACCAGTACCCAGGTCAACGACAAGGTGGAAACTATTTCGATCAAAAAGGTCTTCGGAGACCATGCCTATAATATCCCGATCAGCAGCAGCAAAAGCATGCTCGGACACCTGATCGCCGCCGCCGGGGCCGTCGAACTCATTACTTGCGTGATGACCCTTCGCAACGGCGTGGTGCCGCCGACGATCAATTACGACACGCCCGACCCGGAATGTGACCTGGACTACGTGCCCAACCAGGCCCGCGTCAAAAAGGTCGATCATGTACTCAGCAACAGTTTTGGTTTCGGCGGCCAAAACGTGTCGCTGATTGTCAGTCGATTCAAGGATTGACCAGGTAGTCCGCGCACACGCTTCGTTCAAACACTCGCTGCGCGGAACGGCCGTGCCCCGGGCGTGGATGCATTAATCTTGTTTCGGAGTTACACCGGTGATATGGCTGTGGGTTGGCTTGGCCCTGCTTGTCCTCGCGGCCCTGGTGCCTGTGTACCTGTTTCACCTGCACATTTTTCGTAAATACTTGCCTTTTCTGTACCGAATTTTCCAGGAAAAGCCCCTTTTCATCGTTCCCCAGGGCCAACCTATTCCCAATGCTGAAGAGGTGGTGCTGGCCACTACCAATAACGTAAAGTTGCACGGCTGCTATTGGAAGGCGCAGGGCCCGCGCAAGGGGACCATACTATTCGGTCTGGAGTACGGTTCCAACTGCTGGTCGTGTCAGCCGTATTGCGATTTCTTGCGCGAGAACGGCTATGATATTTTCGCGTTCGAGACACGCGGCCAGGGGACAAGTGTGGCCCAGGAAGGATACGATCCTCTCCAGTGGGTGACCACGTTTGAGGTCGACGATTTCCGGGCGGCCCTGGCATATCTCAAGGAACGTGCCGACGCCGATCCGCGCGGCATCGGCTTCTTCGGTCTCAGCAAAGGGGGCAGCGCCGGCCTCTTCCTGGCCGCCGAGGATCGGTACATCCGCTGCTGCGCGGTCGATGGCATCTTTTCCACCTACACCACCATGGTTCCCTACATGATGAAATGGGTGGCGATCTTCACGAATCGCCGCATCATCATTGATTGTTTGCCGAAATGGTATTTTCGCTATGCGGCTTTTCGAGGCCTGCAAAATCTCGAACGCGAACGCCACTGCGTTTTTCCTTCTTTGGAGAGAGTGATTCGGCGCGTCGCCCCGCGCCCCTTGTTCATGATTCATGGCAGCGCGGATAACTACATCAAACCCGAGATGGCCCAGGCCCTCTTCCGCATGGCCGGCACACCCAAGGAATTCTGGCTGGTGGACGGCGCCAAGCACAATCAGTCGATTATTCAAGCTGGAGACGAATACAAGAAGCGCCTTCTGGCCTTTTTCGACAAGCACCTGGCGGAAAAAAAAATAGACCCTGCACGCCCCGCGCTCGCTGTCGGCCGCGGTTAAAACCAACGGCGGATCATTCCTCCCCATGCTCCACTGGATCATCCGCAAAATCCTGGGTCGGATTGCCGCCATTCCCGTGCGCCGGCGGCTGGCGGCCTTCGAATTGGCCACACATGCCCCACAGCAAGTCCAGGAAGATCTGCTCCGCCGCATCCTCGCCCGGCAGGCCGACACGGACTTCGGCAAACACCACCATTTCAACGCGATCCGCACGATTGCCGACTTCAGGCGGAATTTACCGGTCGCCGCCTATGAGTATTTTGACCCCTACATCAAGCGCGTCACCCAGGGAGATTTCAAGGCCCTCCTTACCGATCCGGTGGTCCATATGTTCGCTCTCACCAGCGGCACGACGGCCACGCGCAAGTTCATCCCGGTGACCGCCGGCTACCTGGCCGACTACAAACGCGGCTGGAACCTCTGGGGTTTGAAAGTTTTTCGCGATCATCCCGAGGTGCGTCTGCGGCCGATCGTGCAGATGTCCGGCGACTGGCAGGAATTCACCACCGCCGCCGGCATTCCCTGCGGCAGCGTCACGGGCCTGACGGCGAGCATGCAATTGCGGATTATTCGCTGGCTTTATTGCGTTCCGGCCGCCGTCGGCAAGGTGAAGGACCCGGCAGCGAAATACTATGTCGCCTTGCGCCTCAGCCTGACACGGCGCGTGGGCATGATTATCGCCGCCAATCCCAGCACGCTGGTCAACATGGCCCGGGCCGGCGACCAGGTCAAGGAATCCCTTGTGCGCGACCTGCACGATGGCACGCTCTCCGATCGTATCGAAATCCCCGGCGCCGTCCGCGTAGCTCTCCAGCGCCGGATCAAGAAACGTCATCCCGATCGTGCCAGAGAGCTCGAAGAGATCATTCGCCGCACCGGCACGCTTTATCCCAAGGATTACTGGCCCAAGGATTGCATAATCGGAAACTGGACGGGGGGTTCCGTCAGCGCCTACCTGCGACATTTCCCCAAGTATTACGGCGCCACTCCCGTGCGCGATGTCGGCCTCATCGCCTCCGAGGGACGCATGACCATCCCCATGGCCGACGCCACCTCCAGCGGCGTCCTGGACATCACGACCCATTACTTCGAGTTCATCCCCGAAGAAGAGATCGGCTCGCCGCAGCCGACGGTCTTGGCGGCCCATGAGCTCAAGGAAGGCCGAACCTACTTCATCCTACCGACTACCTCTTATGGTTTATACCGCTACAACATTTACGATGTCGTCCGGTGCACGGGTTTTTACAACCAGACACCCCTGGTGGAATTTCTCAGCAAAGGCGCGCATTTCGCCAACATCACGGGTGAAAAAGTGTCCGAGTACCAGGTCATAGACGCGCTGACGGAAACCTTGCGGGAACTCAACATCAATTTGACCGCCTACAGCGTCGCCCCGTGCTGGGATGATGACCAACCTTATTACGGCTTGTTCGTGGAACGCGGCGATCTGACGGGAAAGGAACAGGGGCTGGCGCTGCTCCAAGGAGTCGAGGATCGGCTGCGGCGCATCAATATCGAATATGCCGCCAAGCGCGAGAGCCGCCGCCTGGGTCCTCTGCGGCTAGCTCTCGTTCCCAATAACACCTGGCAAGATTGGGACCGTAAGCGCCTGGCGCGCACGGGTGGCACTTTGGAGCAATACAAACACCCGTCCCTGATTGCCGACCCCAAATTTCGGGAAGAGATTGCCGTGCAAGAGGAACTGCGGATGCCCGGAGACTAATTGCACCAACGCCTTCTTTGTGGGGTAAACCCCTTCCCAGCCTTTGAATTCTCTTTCTAACCCTCAAGTCCGCGCCCTTGCCGGGACGATATTTGACATGAGATACCGTTCGAGCGAAGGGTTGCGCCCATGCGGAAGTTGTCCGTGATCCTGGTCCTGATGGTGCCGGCGTGGTTGGTTTTGACCACGGCGCCGGCCCAGGAAACGTCCGGCGGCATCATTTTCTCGCATCATCGGCAATTCCGCATTCCGTTTAACACCGGCACAGGCGCGGGTCGGCTCAAGCTATTGCAACTATATGTCTCGGCTGACCAGGGCCGGTCATGGCAGCCCTCCGCCACCGCACCCCCCGATCAGGGGCATTTCCGTTATACCTCCGAACGCGACGGTTTCTTCTGGTTCACCGTGCAAACCCTCGACCTTGAGGGCCGGCGTTACCCCTTAACCCTCGAGGGAGCCACACCCAGCCTCAAAGTGGTCATCGACACGCAGCCGCCGACCGTAAGCCTGCAAGCCCTCGCCCCCCGCAATGGCGAGATCGGCGTCTCCTGGGAGATCCGCGACGAGAACCTGGACCTGTCCGTTCCGGACGCCGCCCGGCTGGAATATCGTCCGACCGGCGGCGCCTCCTGGACCGCGGTGACCATGCCCGCCGGCGCCAATCAGGTGTACTGGAACTCGCCAAACAACGGCCAGGTCGAGGTCCGCCTGAGGGCTCGGGATCGAGCAGGCAACGTCGGCGAAGCCGCCACAACCGTGGGCCCCGGCGCCAATGGCGGCTTCGTCAACAGCAACCAGGTCCCCGCCCAACAGCCCAATCAATCCATTGCTCCTTTCCAAAACAACGACCAGAGCCAAGCCATTTTCAACGGTCCCACGGAAGGGGAACGCAAACTCGTCGGCAGCAAAACTATCAGGCTCAATTACGAAGTCAAGGAACAGGGGCCCTCCGGCGTATCGCAAATCGAATTGTGGTACACGCAGGATGGCCGAAGCTGGAATAAATACCTCGACCGCTCCGGAAATGAAGTCACCCAGAAGAACATCGTTTTCGACGTGGCCGGCGAGGGGATTTATGGCATTACCCTGGTCGCCAAAAGCGGCGTCGGCCTGGGCGATCGTCCGCCGCAAACCGGTGATCGCCCGCAGATGTGGGTCGAGGTCGACACCACCAAACCGGTCGTTCAGCTTCACAACGTGATGGTCGGCACCGGACACGACAAGGGCAAACTTAAAATCACCTGGACCGCGCGCGACAAGAACCTGCACCAAAAGCCCATCAAACTGTCCTACGCCGAACAGTTCGCCGGCCCGTGGACGACGATCGACGAGAAGTTAGCCAACAACAGCCCCTACACGTGGACCATGCCCGAACGTGTCCCCTATCAATTCCACCTCAAGGTCGAAGCCATGGACCAGGCCGGCAACATCGGCGAAGCAATCACCGATGCACTCATCAAAGTCGACCTGGCCCAGCCCAAGGCCAGGATTGTCACCGTCGAGCCGGCCTCAAGCGGAAACTAAACCCCCTTACACCGTTTGCCGCGCGATTTATCGTTTCGTGCGCGCGCCAATTCAAGGTTTCGCCTACTTGTACAACCCTCCCTCGCCTGGTAACTTGTACGCTGCAACCCATCAGCACTTGGAATAAGGACTTCGAACATGGCTGAGCAGAAACTCATCCTGGTGGTGGATGACGACTACGAACTGGCCGACGCCATCCGGGCGGTGCTGGAAAATCAGGGACACAAAGTCATGCAGGCCCGCGATGGCCAGCAAGGCAAGCACCTCGTCTATCAACAGCGGCCCGATCTGGTCATCCTCGACATGATGATGCCGCGCATGGGGGGTTATCCCGTGCTGGAGCATTTCAAGGGTAAAACCGACGCGCCGCCCATCATCATGATCACCGCCAACGAGGGGAGCCGCCACAAGGCCTACGCCGAATACCTGGGTGTCATCGACTACATACGCAAACCCTTCGCCATGGAACGCCTGCTCGAAGCGGTGGACAAGGGCCTCTTCGGCGCGGCGGCTGAATCAGAGGAGCCCGCCAAGGGCGAGGAAGAGAAGAAGTAATCACAAGTGCACCCTCTCGCCCAAACGGCGCTGAAGTAGTTCGGCACCGTCGGCGCCGATGGTATTGAAGCGCAGGTGCAGGACCTGGAGCTGCTCGGCCAATGAGGAATGGGCCAGGGCGCGGACACCACTGGTCCCGAAGCGGTTGTCGTCCAGGTAGAGCTCGCGGAGCTCGGGGAAATGGGATGAGGCGGCCAGCGCTTTGAGGCCGGCATCCCCGATGCCGCTGCTGCTGAGGTTGAGCCCGCGCACGTGGGCGAGGTAGGGAGAGCCCGCGAGCAGCCTGGCCCCCTGGTCGCGGACAACGTTGTTGGACAAATCGAGGTAGCTGGCCCGTTGCAAATAGGCGGAGGCGGCCAACGGCTCGATCCGGTTCCGCACCCCACAAAGGTGAACTTCTTGTATGGGCGCACGCTGAAAAAGCGAGCAGGCATTGGCCAGGAACTTGTCCGTGGAGGTGCCTATTTCTTCCACGAACCCCCGCCGGAACGTCCACCAGTCGAGCATGTCTCCAAGGTCGCCCACCCAATCCCGTTCGTACTCGGCCAGAAGCTCGCGTTCGCGCGTCTCCAGCTCAAGGACGCAGAGGTGGTTCATCGGCAAGCGCGCCAACCGGCACTGCACGCGGATGAACTCTCCCAGAGGATCGCCATGCTCCTCCAACCACTCGGCATAAAGGAGCCGGGGCGCGTCGTCCTGGGGGTGTTCCAGGATGTCTTCGAAGAACTTTTCGGGGTGCATCATTGAGACGTCCTTTCAGCTGCAGGAACCCGAATCGCAGCTGCAATGACAATAAGAGAGGTCAGCTGCAATCGCATTACGGTCGTTTCACGGGCGTGAAATGTCAAGGAAAAAATCGTGAAGAATGAATTTCGTGGCGCAGCTGTTCTGGCAACCTCTGCACGCGAATGATCCAACCTGTTTGCCATTCGGGAGTTGGAAAATGGTCTCGACCCAGCCGCCAAAATGGCTGATCCGGAAATAGTTGCCTAAACATCCCAGCGTTGCCGCTGCGCGCGCACCTTGACCACCGCCCGGGCGATGTCGGCCACGTCCGCCGTCGTTTCCAAAAGGACCGGATGGTGGAGGAGGATCCTGCCTTCATGAGCACGATACCAGCGTGCAGGCGAGACGCGATGATGGCCTTGACCTCATTTCAGCTCGAACCTCTTTTTCGACCGGTAAGTGTCCACAATCCATCGGCCTCCTTCTTTGCGAATCGTCACGGCTCCGTGTTTCCACGTGGTCAGATAGGTCGCCCCGGTCGGCTCATAGGGGTTGGTCGTCTTGGGATTGCCGCGCGGCGGACCCTGGGAGCTGATCGCTATTTTCGGTTTGGCCCAGTGTGCCAGCTCGAACGTATTCGAAGTTTTGCTCCCGTGGTGCGGTGCCATGAGAATGTCGACCGGCACCGGGGGCATGCCCAGCACGCGCGCCAGGCCTGGGCCTTCCAGGTCACCGGTGAGCAATATCGACAGATCTGCTTGCCGCAAGAGAATCACCAGGCTGCGCGCGTTTTCGTTCCCCTCCGGCCCGCGCGGCGGCGGGTGTAACACAACCCCGGTGAGCTGTGCTTCGTCCAGGACATCTCCCGCCTTGATGATGCGTGTCGCAATGCCGCGCTTGCGCGCTTCCGTCAGGGTTAACTGCACGGGCTCTGTGATGCGGTCGGCGAAGCTGGGGGTGAGGGTCATCCGCCCGACGGTAAACCGTTCCAGCAATGCGATCACGCCGTTGAAATGGTCCAGGTCCGCGTGCGAGATGAAAAGTTCGTCGATGCGCCGTATGCCGCGGTGCCACAGGTAAGGGGCGATATGCCGCCGTGTCAGGTCCGGGCCGCCGATGGCGCCGGCATCATAAACAAGTACCCGGCCGTCGTCGGTCTCCAGGACGGTGCAGCCGCCATGGCCGACGGCAACGAAAGTGCAGCAGAACGCGTACGGCCTGAATGCACCGAAAACAACTGCGCATCCCAGAGAAATCCAAACCACGGCAAAAGCAGGAAAAAAAACGCGCCGCTTTTGGAACCAGCCTACGGTTAGATAGGCGAATAAAGCAAAGTAAAAGGTCCATAGCCACCAGGGCGGCAGGTCGGGCACGAAAAAATATCCGTAGGGAAGCGCAAGCCCTCGATCCACGAGATACTCGCACACGGCCAGGCTCCAGGTGGCAGGCCAAGAAAAGAGGGCCGCCAGTCCCAAAGGAGCGGCTAGAAGCATCAAAAATCCAGATATCAGAGCGACCGACGTGAGCAGGACCAGCGGCGGCCCGATCAACAAGGCCACCGGTGAAATAAGATGTTGGCTGCCGGCGATCAAGGGCGTGACGGCGAACCAAACGGTGGCATTGACAAGATAAAATTCCACCACCCAGCGCTTGAACCGAATGAAATACAAAAGCGTTAACGGCCGACTTTCATCGATGACTCTTTGCAAGTCAGGATCGATGGCTGCCTTTTGCCAAAAAAGAGGAACCAGGAACGCGGAGGCATACGCCGACGACTTTGTGCCCCAAAACAGAACGGCCACGGCAAGAAAGGAGAGCTGGCAGCCCAGGTTGAAGATATCCGTGGGGTTGGCGATGATGACCCCAATCCAGCCCAGAGCGAAGGCATTGGCCGGAAGCGTCGGGCGCCGAAACCAGATGCCCCCGCACACCGCCAACCCCGCCCAGGCGGAACGCATGACGGGAGGCCGGGCCCCCACCATGAGCGCATAGAGCAGAAGGAAAACGGCTATGCACAAGGCTCCCCGGCGCCGGGAAATGGCGAGCACGCGCATCAGCCCCCCCAGGAAACATCCCAACACGACTAAATGTTGGCCTGAAATCGCGAGGACGTGAATGACCCCTGTGCGCACGTATTTGTCCCAATCGTCTCCGGTCATGCCGGATCCCTCGCCCAGCAGAAGCGCCTCGCCAACGGGGGCGTAGCGCTCCGGAATATGCCGGGCGAGCACATCCTGGCCCCAGCCACGCACGACCGCAAGCCAGCCGCTCAAGGTTCGCGGCCAGCCCTCAGCCAATAGCGTGATTCCTTCGGTGGACGGCGGCACGGTAACCAGGACGCCGATGCCTTGGTCGCGGAGAAAGGCGCGATAACTGAATTCGCCCGGATTGGCTGCTGTCGGCGGCAAGACCATGCGGCCCACAACTTCGACGCGGTCGCCGACGTGGACGGGTTGGACTCTTGCTTCCAGGGTGACCTGCGCGTGGCCGGAGACCTCCAGCCAGGCGACGGCTGTTTTGAGCTCTTTGACCTGGAGAGCGAAGCGCGTGCTGGCGCCGGTAGGAAACGACTGCAGGGGATTGGCGCTGCTGCCGCGGACATAATTGGGCTCGCTGGCCACGATGCCACGCACGCGGGCCGGCTTGGCGTCCGCGGCCGCGAAGTAGCGAAGGTCGTTGTCCGCCATGCCGTCGCGCGTGGCGTGATGGTACACGGCTCCCAAGCCGGCGCAGGCCGTCCATAAATATACGAGGGAAAGTCTTTGGTCCGCGCTTCTGAAGGTGGCTGCCCAGGCGAGGATTGAGGCAAACGTGGTCCCAAAGCTGAAAACGAGGGGCATGGCCAAATACCGGTCCAGGAGGATGCCGATAGTCAAAGCCAGCGCGATGGGGACAAGCGGAGCTCGCCAGATGTAGTCCGCGAGGCGGGGGAACTCCCCATGTTTTGAAGCATGTAAGTCCATGGCGATAAAAGGTTCGGTCCGCCAAAATGATTTAGCGCATTCTATTTGCGGACCCTGGATTAACAACATCGCTTGCGGTGCCAATCGTTCGAGCTATCCGCGCAAATTCGAGGCACCGGGCAGAAAAAATGAGCCCGAAGAAGAGCAAACGAAATGGCAGCTTGGTTTACCTGCGGCAGAAAACGAAAAAGCCCCTGGACCATGCGTGAATCCAAGGGCCTTATGTGGGAGTGATAGCTATCACGTCATTAGACACCGGAAACGCGAAAAATATTCATAATTTTCTAATTTTCTCTCTCTTGCACGGCGTCCTGGGCTCCATTCCCGTTGGCCACTTGAAAGTCAATTGCCAGAGACTTGCCGGATCCCAGGTGCGGTGCTCCCGCCGACCTGAGTTTTTTGGTGGCCACGGAGCCATAAATCACTTATCCTCAATCTCGTGAAAACCCAGGGAACCTGACCCATGAAACGGCGTCGGCTACTTCTGCTGATGGGCTTGGTGACGACTGCTGCCACGATGGGCTGTCTGGCTTTGTGGCTTACTTCACTCCGGCACCGGATCAACGAGGAGAGCGTCAAGCTGATTCAGGAGGGAATGACCCAGGCCGAGGTGCAAGCCGTTTTCGGCGTCCCGCCTGGGGATTATTCGAACGGGGGAATTCCTGTTTATTTAAGGGATTCGGATTGGTTGGAGCCAGTGGATCGCAAAGAATGGATCGGAGACGCAGTGGCCGTGGAGGTATTTTTTGACTCTGCCGGTAAAGTACAGCGCGTTTACCAGAATCAAGTAGCTCAGTTCCCCGACGAATCTTTGCCCGCAAAAGTCCGCCGTTGGTTTGGGATGTAACCTTGCCGTCCAGCAGCCATGGAAAGCAAAAAAGGGAAAACTCATGACCAAAACTCTGGGAACGATTGTGGTCCTTGCCGCGCTCTTCAGCTTTGGTTTCGCCCAGGAACCCGATGCCAAGCGTTGGGAAAAAACCATCGCCGCCTTTGAGACGCAGGACAAAAAATCACCTCCGCCCAAAGATGCGCTTCTATTCACCGGCAGTTCCAGCATCGCTTTGTGGCGCGACCTCGCCCAGGCTTTTCCCGAATTTCCTGTTATCAATCGCGGCTTCGGCGGCTCCACGACTCCAGAGGTGAATTACTTTGTGGACCGCATCGTGTTGCCCTACAAGCCGCGGATTGTGGTCCTCTATAGCGGTTCCAACGACCTCGCCTCGAAGCGAACACCTGAGCAAGTCCTGACCGACTTCCAGATATTCGTCAACAAGGTCCAAACTGCCCTGCCGGACACCAAGGTGTTTTACATTTCCATCCACACCCCACCTGGCCGCACCAAATTGCGTGAGAGCAATCAACGGGCCAACAAACTCGTCGCCGAAGAATGTTCCAGGAATCCGAAGCTCACCTTCGTGGATGTTCACGATTTGATGCTCGCCAAGGACGGCCAACCAAACCCGGATCTCTATCGCGATTCGCTTCATCCAAGCGCCAAGGGATACGAACTCTGGAAGAATCGGTTGACACCCCTTTTCCGCGAGAAATATAAAAAGCCGCCCACTGGTTAAGAGAGCAAGCAGGACGACGAAAGGAGAAAAAAGCACATGGGAGCGCATCCGTACTGGTACTTCGTGAAATACGACCCGAACAAGCAGAAGGCCCTTGATGATCTTCGCAAGCGGGAATTCCACGCCGGTAGGTACAATCCCGTGATACCGTTCCTGGAGTTTCCGATTGGGCCTCGGTCCCCAGCGCCTGGCGCCCAGCATGGCTCAATTGAGGAAGCCATGGAGGATTCGGACGCGGATGGGACGCGCTCGATCCTCGACATTCAAACGATCGCCGACGAACCGGATTTCTGTGTAGCCGCGCCTCTGGCGCGGGACGCTTTGGAGTCCCTTTATGGGACAACGGAACCAACCCGGCAAATGATCGAGGAGAACATGGATTTTCTTGAGGATGTGGACCGCGGGCACTGCGTCTACATTGTTGCCTACAAGAACGGGGCGCCGGATGAACTGTTCTTCGCAGGCTACTCGTTTGACTGACGCTTTGTGCCTCAGGCAGGGAATCACCCCTCGGGCTTATACCATTCGGGCGAGGGGCCGACGGCGGCTTCGATCTCGGGAACCAGGCTGCGGTCCAACTCGCGCACCAGCGCTCCGAGATTCTCGACGATCTTCTGCCAACGGTCCGGATCGCCAATGGGGAATTGCGCGGCGGCGATCGCGTTTGCCGATACCGGAATCGAAAGCAGCCCCTTGAATCCCAGGCCCCAAACCCGAAACATGGCAAGGACTTTGTGGCCCCAGGTACCCACGTCCAGATGTAGCTCCACCGTCAGATGCGCCCCCGTGCGCCGCCGCAACGTGAACGATCCCGATTCGCCGCGGCAGGTGTAGCCCATGGGTTTGAACACACGGACCAGCGCAGGCTTCTTTGGTCCGGCGGTTACGTCCGGAGCCACATCGCGATAAGCCTCCTCCCCGGGCGCCGCAAGAAGATGCGGCAGCGCCGCCCGATCCACAATCTCGGGGAGCCGCGCACGGTAGTTCGCCGTAAGGGCTTGGACGGCGCGTGCCGCCTCCGGATTGGCGCTGGCAATAAGTGCACCCGTGGGCGTTCGAACCCCCGGTATAGGGCCCTTCGCAGCCTCACTCGCTGCGCTCGGAAGCGGTGCCTGCACAGTACGTCGAGCCTTGCCGCACTGCGTGAGCACGGCAGCCACCGCCGCGGGAGGCGACGGCAGTTTCTTGACGGCAGGATCGGCCTCCACCAGCGCACAGGCGGACAGCGAGCGGGTGCGCCCGTTGACCCACCAATCATCGCTTACAAGAATTCCCGACATCATTTCCGGCGCGTTCGTTGCCGTTGGGATCAACTCTCCGAACTCGGGTGCGTAAAAGTGAATGGCGATGGTGTGGAACGGGAAAGATCTGGGAACGCCGGCGGCAAGCGCATGAAGCGTAGGGAAGGGCGCGGCCTCGCCCGCCGCCGGCGACAGAGGATCGTTGGTAATCCGCCGTGCTCCCGGAATGAGTGGCGGAGCCACAGCGGTCGTGACGAAGCGTGCGAGTTCCGGATGGCGTTTCAATACGCGATCAACGGCCGAAACCGAGCGAGCTAACTGCGTGTCGCCAAAGTTGAAGCGAATGACGGGCTCGCCCAAGCCTGCACCCGAAAACGCCTGGTAGATCCGCTGCAGCATTTCGGCGAGCGGTTCTTTTCGGCTGGCCACGAACGTGGTGAGCAGAGCGACGCGCAAGGCAGGCATCCTCAGCGGATGGGAGAATAGTCGGTCGCTTTCATCATGACCGACTTGACGCCGATCTTCGGCACCGTCAGCGGGCCTCCTGCATTCTGTTCCGACGCTTTCAATGCCGCATTCCACGCCGGGTCATCACGAAACGCAGCAAACGACTGCTTGGCGGCGTCAACGCTCTTGTGCGCCAGGAAGTAGATGAGCGTATCGTCGGCTCCCTTTTCGCCCTTGAGGGGATTCCAGTAGCCGATATTGGTCATGCCGTGCTTCTCGAAGAGTTTTACGGTGTGGTCGCGAAAGCGGGCATTGAGGTTGTCGAGGTTCTTCGGCGTTGCGGTGTACATGCGCAACTCGAAGATACGCTCGCCAGTCGTCGTTGGCTTGGGGTCGGGCGAGTAATCGGTCGCCTTGAGGTACACCGATTCGACCTTGGCGACAATGGGTCCCTTCGCCTCGGTTTCCTTTTTGACGGCCTTCCAGGCCGGATCAGCGCCGAACGCGGCCCACGCCTTTTTGGCCGCCTCCCGGCTGGAGTAGGCTAGGATGTAAACAAGCTTGTTTTCCTTGTTGTCGATAGGCGTCCAGTAGCCGATGTTGGTCATGCCGTGTTTCTCGAAGATTCTCACGGTGTGGTTGCGAAACCGGGCATGTAAATCGTCGAGACGTCCGTCGGGGGCGTAATACGTCCGCATCTCATAGACGCGCTCGGTTTTGTCTTCCGCCTGGGCCGCACCAGGGAGCGCGATCAGAGCCACGATCAGCATCGCCATCGCGGCGCAACAAGGTTTCAAGGTGTTTTCTCCAAATAGTTGGTAATGCAGATTGATCTTTCCCGATGATAAGCCGATCCATGTTAACGGGTTATCCCTCGACGCCGCCTTGCCTTTCGTTGCCAGAACGGGGCAAGCGTCTGAACGCATATTACTGCGCAGCGTGGCGGGTTCCAGTGATAAATTGCATTCCAAAACGAAAAAGCCCTCGAACCATGCGTTAATTCGAGGGCCTTTTTGCAGGAGTGATGGTGATTAGACACCAGGCACGCCAAAAGGTTCCGTCATTTTCTGGTTTTTTTCTTGCACTCCATCTCCAGCTCCATTACCCTAAATACCTGAAAACCAATTGCCAGGCCGTTGCAACATTCCCGGGTCGGTGCTCTCCCCAGCGACCTGGGTTTTTTATTGGCTAGCGGCGGTTGGTTTGGTTACCTACGTGCTCACCTGTGGAGTTCCTGCCTTCTCACAAAGCGTCGATGGGACTTCTTGCGACTCGCCTATTCCAACCGATTGGATATCGGCGGGTAAGGGGTTTGCTGCCGCGATTGGGGCATAACCCTCCAAGAAGCGCGTCAAATCATCGGCAAGAGAAGCCGCACTCGCGTACCGGAGTTCGGGTTTTTTCTCCAAACACTTCAGGCATACCGCTTCGATGTCGCGAGATATGCCAGGCTCGATCGCCCGAGGCGGAGTCGGTTTGGCCGTTGTGATTTGCACGAACAAGTCCGTTATTGTCGCCGATTGGAAGGGGGGCTGTCCTGTCAGTAACTCATATAGGATACCACCTAACGCATACACGTCGGTGTGTGGGCCGATCCGCATGAGTTCACCGCTCGCTTGCTCAGGAGCCATGTAGTTTGGGCTGCCCATGACCGCGCCGGTTTGCGTTAGGTCATCGAGGCCTGGCGCTTCCGCATATTTCGGCTTGCGCGTCGCTTCCGTGAGGAATGCCCGAACCGATTGAAGTCGCATCCCGTCATTGAGCAAGCCGGTTCTGGCCGCGCACTGCTCCCAGGCACTCTGGGTTAAGTGATCCTCATTCACCCCGGCGGCATCAGTCACTGAGTTGTACTGAACTCCAAGCTCCCGAGCAAAGCGATTCAGTTCAGCATCCAGCATTGATGGTGCCCTCATCGTGCAATACGTGTCACTGACTTCACGAATCGGGTTGGCAAACTTCACCAATCCGAAGTCGGATATCTTTGGTGTTCCGTTGGCCGTGATCAAGACATTTGCGGGTTTAAGGTCACGGTGGAGCATCCCGCGCTCGTGTGCGTGCTGCATGGCGACTGCTAGCGTATGCACCATCTCGGCGGACCATCTGGGTTGTTGTGGGCCTCGCTCGATCGCCTGCTTGAGACTTCCGCGCTCCGCGAAGTCAAGTGCGAAGAACGGATAGCCGGCATATAGCCCGACATCTCGGAGTTTGATGATGTTCCGGTGGTTCAGACATGTCAGAGCTTCGGCCTCGATGCGGAACCGGACGAATTCCGTGAAAGACGCACCACGTCCGCGCAAGATCATTTTGATCGCCAGCAGTCGACCGCTGGAACGCTGGCGCACCCGGTAAACGACCCCCATACCCCCGCGCCCGATTTCGGCCTGAACTTCGTAGCCGGGGATGTCGGGCAAGGTGTCGCTCATAGCAGGTATCGCCGCCTTAAGAGGCCGAACTGGTGATTATGCTGAGCCGCGCTCGTTGACCTGGCACTGTGTCGGTAAGCGTACCAAGGCACGCCGGGTGACCCAGCACCGAACGAAGCCCAATCTAACGTTCAGAGGTGCCCAACGCAAGCATTGAGCCTGCTGGATCGTCACCGCCGACCTGGTTTTCAGATAAGATCAGCCGCGGCGGCCGCGCTGAGCCACGTTGAACTCTGCCAAACAGGACCGCGGCCGCCGTCGGCAGCGGCGCCTGGTTAGCCGCGGCTCTGCCCTCTGAAGAATTCATTAGCCGCGGCCGGATTCGAACCGGCACGGGGGTTACCCCCCAGGGGATTTTAAGTCCCCAGTGTCTACCATTCCACCACGCGGCCAAGCCGTCTCTTTTCAATCCTTATCAATTCTAAGGGGCGGTCGCGTTTCGGGCTATCCGCCCTTTTATCTGGGACGTCGTCCCAGATGAAGAATGCCAAACAGGCGAAAACATGGACTGCATTCGTTGCATTGCGCCTGCGAGTTTCACACACACGCACGCCAATCATGGTATGAGAGACGAGACCCCGCTGCTCGCTGGGGTTGGGGTGGTTACGACACCTAAGTCATGTTGTTACAAGATGTTGCCAATGGCCTGGCAAACACGCGACGTAAGTCCTTACCCTGTAAGATTTGGCCAAATGTCAAAGTCGACGTGGCAAAATGGTCTTGGAGACAGATCCCCTTGTAGAATAATGCCTTTATGTCTTGCGTCAGGGGGTATTTTGCCACATCTTATGTGGCATACCCCCTCCGAGGCAAAATGGGGTTCGCCTGCTATCACGCGTGTTCCTTTGCCCGTTTCTTGGCCAGGAGCTGCCGTTGAGTTGAAGAAAGAATCTGCACGCGCGTTGCTCAACGCTTGTGGGCATCTTTGAATGCTGCGGTGGCCATGTGTTGGCCTACGGCCTTTTTTTCTGCCGTGGCGCGGGCTTTTCGCCCTTCCGCCTCCATGTCCGCCAGTAGGAGGCGCAGCCGCGGGTCCTCCAATGGCCGGTTGCGCGCGTAGGCCGATGGCCGCAGGCGATTGAAAACGAACAGGCCTACTAGCAGAATGATGATGACCCCGCCGAGCATTATCGCGACGGCCATGCCGGTCACGGCGTCGTTGACGGCCCCCACAGTTTTCTTGAACTTGGGCGCGTTGGGCGCGTCGGACAGAATGTTCCTGCGGATTTCGTCCAAATGCCTATTCAATTCCTCCAATTGCTGCTCACCCTGGCGAGGATTGAACTGCGGCGGCGTTTGGATCGGCGCTGTTTGCCGAGACCCGCCGGACGGTGGGTATTGTCCGGCAGCCTTTCCCACAAAAAAACCAAAAACAATGGCTGACACGCATGCCAGGCAGCGCCGCCGAGCATAGCGCCGTATATTGGCAACAGCAGGTATCATGGGCGTTCCCCTCGAAAACCATCGTAATACGACGCGCAAATCTAGCTCCGATTGTCGATTCAGGCAAGGCGCGGCCCAAAACCGAAACGAATTTAGGTCCTGAAAATCGACCTGGCTGCCGTCTAGTTGAAGAAAGAAGCCAATCCGCCCGGTACATCGGCCAAAGTAGATTGGGGAGGCAAAACGAGACGGCGATAAAGACAAAACTTCCGAGGAGGGCGACTCCTCGGAAGTTTCTGGATTGAAGGGGTTCGTTAGCGATGATAGCGGTAATGTGCCACACGTTCGTGTCTGACAGAGCGATAACCGGCCCAATATCGCGGGTAGTAGACGGGTCGGGGGACAACGACGCGGGGAGCGACAAAGACCGCAGCCGGCGCGATGTAGCGGGGGGCCACATAGGTGTAGCCCGGCTGATAAATGACGCCGGCGGGGCCGGGCTGGACTTGTACAGCGACCGGCGGTTGGGCCTGGCTCTCGGATGGGGCGGCCAGCCCGAGCCCTGCGAAACCGAGCACTGCGAGCGAAAGATAGCGATTCATGGTTGTCTCCTGGTGTTGAAGTTTGAAAGTTTCAATTCCCGAAAAAAGGACGCCTGGCCTTTACCAAATTGCGCGACCGGCAAGAACACTCATCTTTTCTTAATCAGGGTCGAACGCGCGGTGCGCGGCTCGAACGTCGGCGACCAAAACTAGCGGCGCGCAGTTCTGAATGGCCGAGGTGGCGAAATGGCTGGGAAAGACGCTATCTGTGGCCCTGCGCCATTACGTGGACCAGACCGAAGCCGCATTGGGCCGGGCGTTGCAATGGGAGGCGGCGGGCGGCGCAAGATGCGGCGCACTTGGGGCGCAAAACAATGCTGCGATCCCCGGCGATATGGTAAAGATCTGCGAGCGGGACTTTCCACTTTCTACGCGCTGCTTCTGCTTTAGAAACGTCGTCAAGCTCTCCAAAAACAAGGGCGAAAAAAAGGCGGTCAGGTGATCACATTTGTCGATAACGATTGTCTTCAGGCCCGGTAGCCCTTTCAGGTCATCGACGCTGGCTTTGATGAAGTCCTGGGCGCCAACTATGGCCAACGTGGGTACCTTTATGGCCTTGATTTCTTCCTCGGTGACCTTCAGTTTCCTTAATCCACGAGCCACAGCAGCGAGGGCCTTTAGGTCATTGCGCCATGCAATGAGGGCGTTGACGAGTTTGATCTTCTGCTCGGTCAACTTGCCCTCGCCCGGTCCGATCATTTCGGCGATGAAGGGTCCAAGGTCGCCGTCCTTCTCCAGC
>Ga0207152_1007_pt1 | contig 44331 bp, 43 predicted proteins | sample Alteio_BWMinHeat_30_FD_153590 | JGI IMG/M metagenome (GOLD analysis project Ga0207152, IMG submission 153590) | Enriched cells from forest soil in Barre Woods Harvard Forest LTER site, Petersham, Massachusetts, United States -... | ecosystem: Environmental > Terrestrial > Soil > Temperate forest >... | reverse complement strand
GACACGTGTTTCGTGATCGGAGTAGCGGTCGACGTAGGCCACACGAACTTCCTGCTCGGCGCGGCTGGCTTTATGGATAAGAAAAACGGTCTCGCCGACTTCCAGCCTGGTTTTCAGAATGACGAGGCCGCCACTGGCATTGACCATGATGGTTTCGGTGTCTTCGTGGAAAGCGCCGCCTTTTCCGGCGAAACCGTAGACGACGACAGGGACGCGCATGGCGAGACGCGCGCTGGCACGTGCAATCTTTTTCGATGGGCTGGCGGTAGCGCGAGAAATGGAGCGCCCGGTCTGCGAAGGTGGGGAGTCAAGCGCGGCGATCTCGATGACTTCACGAGGAATGCCGAGCTGGGCGCCGTGCTCGCGGCACTTGAACTCCCAGGATTTTTCGAGGACCTGTTCGAGGGATTCGTCGCGGTCGTTGAGCGTGACCCAGGAGTCGCCGTCACCTTTGGCGCACGAGAGCCGGACTGCAAAGTTGCGAGGCATAGGAATTCTCTACGAAGTTCGATCATACCTGTTCGGGGAATTGGCGTGGAGGGGACATAACGGGGCGTTCTTCCAAAAGTTACCCGTCCGAGGGGACAGGGTGGGGAAGACCGCGCGGATTCTTGGCGGCAAGAAGGGAACTGTCAAGGAGAGCTGTGGCCCGCGCAGTAGAGGACGCCAAGGTAGGCGCTCCATGGGCCGACGGCTTCGCGGTATTGGTGCGCCATGACTCGGGAGAGTTGGTGGAGATGGGTGAGATCATGAGCAGCCCAGGTGGCCAGAAGCTGGGAGAGAGTGACTACTCCGAGGGCGGGGTGGCGGCCGCGGAGGGCCAGGTCTGGCTGGCGGAGATTCAAGGCACGCAGTTCGCGCAAGTTTTCCGAACGCAAATTCGCAAATTCATCCAATGCCTGGGACAAGGTCTTGCCTTGGCTCTCTCGACTTTGTGCCAAGCGATCGAAGGGTGGGAACGGCAGGGTCTCGCCGGATTGCAGAATGATCTTCGCGCGCGGCATCCAGTCCGTGCGTTCGCCGTGAATCAGGTGGCCGACGATATCGAAGGCTGTCCATGTGTTTTCGCCTTCGTTGCGATGCGTCCAAGACTCGGGAAGATCACGCAACAAGGCATTGAGAGCGGCCGGGGTGCGAGAAAGTAGCGAAATCGTTTGCGGTAAATTGTGTTCCATGGTGCACCTCGGTTCGTAGAAAGCGATTCTGCGGACTGTTTGATTGTAGCTGCTCCGCGGCGCGCGCGCCGGTGAGCGGCGTTGGAGCGCCAGCTAGATTGCGGCGAGGATAGCATCCGGAGCCGAGCCACGTATTGAGCAATGGGTTGTAACCTTTGCCGAATTGCGAACTCGAATGGGGCGAAAGGGACGAGCTCCCAAAGGGGCTCCCCAGAGATTCTACATAGAGGAGAAATTCGAATGGTTCGGACGATCAAGGCAGGAATGGCATTTGCGGCGATGGCGGCGGCTTTCTCGCTCCACGCATCGGTGTACGCACAGGAGCCGATGAAACCAGATTCCATGAAGCAGGACACCATGAAGCAGGACAGCATGAAACAGGACAAGATGCAGGACGACAAGATGATGCACGATGACAAGATGATGCATGACGGCAAGGCGAAAACGCTGGAGACGGGGAAGTTCCATGGGAAAGTGCACAAGACGGAAGGCCGGGCGACGCTGTATCAAGAGGCAGACGGAAAGCTGGTACTGCGACTAACCAATTTCAAGACTTCGAACGGGCCGGACGTGCACGTGATTTTGGTTGCGACGAAGGATGCGATGGATGACGCCAACTTCCTGAAGGACAACACGGAAAAAATCGAGCTGGGGAAACTGAAGGGGAATGAAGGCGACCAGAACTACGAAATTCCTGCGGGGACGGACCTGACGAAATTCCGGACGGTTTCGATTTACTGCGAGCGGTTCAATGCCAACTTTGGCGCTGCGCCGCTGGAGAAGTTCTAAGGATTCGAACGGGAGAAAAATCGGGCAGGGCAGCCTGCCCGAATTTTTCTTGAGAGAAAAACGATGAATACGAATACAGGTTCATGGGTTTCACAGAGAAAATGGATTTTGGCGGCTGTAGGGATTCCGGTGCTGACAGCGGCGTGGTGGGCGTTCCGGCCGGAAAAACTTTTTGTCAATCAGAAGGTGAGTGAAGCGGCGCCGGCGGGGCTGAGCGCGGAGCCGGAAGCGCTGTATACGGGGCGGCTGGAAGGGAAGGTTCACGAGACGAGCGGGCGGGCGACGATTTACAAGTCCGCGGAGGGCAGGCAATACTTGCGACTCTCGGACTTCGCGACATCAAACGGGCCGGACGTGCACGTGCTGCTGGTGCGGGCGGATGACAAGGCACTGGGGCAGGAAATCGTGAAAGGCGAGTTGGATAGCGTAGAACTCGGTTCGCTGAAGGGGAACCAGGGCGATCAGAATTATGATTTGCCGGCGACAGCAGACTTGAATCAGTATCAGGCAGTGGCAATTTACTGCGAGAGGTTTCACGCGATATTCGGCGTGGCGAAGCTGGAGAAGTTTTGACGGGAAGAGCGCAAGGCAAGCAGAGGAATGCCGCCTTGATCGAACTACGCGCACAGCGAGTTTGATCAAGGCGGCGACACTTCGTTATGGGGATGAAAGAGTTCAATGAGGCGGGCTTGATCGCGCGGATTCTTGGCGGGGAGAAGGAACTGTTTCATGATTTGATCCGGCCGTATGAGCGCATGGTGTACCTGACGCTGTTCTCGATGGTGAAGAACGAGGCGGATGCGGAGGATGGGGCGCAGGAGGCGGTGATCAATGCCTACCGGCACCTCAGTTCGTTTCGGGGCGAGGCGAAGTTCAGCACGTGGTTGACAATGATAGCGATCAACGAAGGGCGGAAGCGGCTGCGGAAGGCCAAGAGCGCGGCGGAGGATTCGATTGAGGAAGAGGCGGAGGAGCATGAAGGGGACTACACGCCGGCGCCGCTGACGGACTGGCGGGAGATTCCGCTGGAGAGATTGGAGCGGCAGGAGATACGGGAAGCGTTGAGGAGCGCGGTGGCGGAGCTTCCCGGCATTTACCGGCAGGTATTTACGTTGAGGGACCTGGAAGAATTAAATGTTGAGGAAACGGCGCAGGCGCTGGGAATCAGCGCGAATGTGGTGAAAGTGAGGCTGCACCGCGCGAGGATCCTGCTGCAAAAGCGGATGGCGCCGTTCCTGAAAACGACGGTTCCGGCACGCAAGGGATTGTTCGGGAGAGCGCTATGAAGCTGGAATGCAAACACGTTTGGGAGCACATTTCGGAGTACATCGACAAGAGCGTCGATGCGCAACTGCGCGAGGAGATCGAGCGGCACCTGGAACACTGCGAAATCTGCTCGGCGATATTGGATTCGACGCGGAACATTTTGGTGTTGACGGCGGATGAGCGGACATTTGAATTGCCGGTGGGGTACAGCAAGAGATTGCATGAACGTCTGAAGGAAGAAATTGAGAAAGTGAAGCAAGCACCGCCGGGAGGAGGGCGGGAATAGCAGAGGTTCAGCGCCCGGCGAATAGGATACGATGGGCGAAGAATTCAGCGGCCAGCAGAAAAAGCGTAAGCACGGAAAGCGTAAATTGAATCCGCTCTGAGATTTTTTTTCGCGTGGACACCGGCTGCTGACGCCAGGCGGAGGCGGGGCGTTTGCGCAGTCTCCAGACCTGCCAAAGAACAATGAGATTCAGAAGAGAGCCAGCCAAGGCAATAAGCATCATGGGGATGCGGATGGCGTCGATGTGCATGCGGTCGGCGAGTTTCAACGCGCTGGAAGCGGCGGCGAAAGCACCGATGCCAATGAGGAGGCGGACGCCGTTGAGGGCGATAAAGGCGCTGCAGACGCTTTGGAGAATCGCAAAGAATAGGCTGGACCAGTTGACGAGTTTCCATTTGTCGGGCATAGCCATAGGAAGCGCCCTATTCTAGCGGAATTCGGTTTTTTTCGGGTTACGGCGTGAGCGGAATCCATTTAAGGAAGATGGCGGCCAAGGGCGGAAGCGTGAGCACGAGAGAATGAGGACGGCCCTGGGCGGGCTGGTCGGCGGCATCCTGGCCGCCCATGTTGCCGACGTTCGAACCGCCGTAATGGGCGGCGTCGGAGTTGAGGATTTCTTGATAATGACCGGAGTTGGGGACGCCGAGGCGGTAGCCGCCACGGACGACGGGAGTGGCGTTGATGACGGCGACGATGAGGTCATTGGTTTTTTTGCCGCGGCGAATGAAGGAGAAGACGCTGTTGTCGGAATCGTTGGCGTCAATCCATTCGAATCCCTGCCATTCGAATTCGACTTGATGGAGAGCGGGCTCGGTGGCGTAAAGGTGATTGAGATCGGTGACGAGTTTCTGGATGCCGCGATGGGAATCGTGCTGGAGCAAGTGCCAATCTAGACTGTGGGCTTCACTCCATTCGTGGCGCTGGGCGAATTCCTGGCCCATGAAGAGGAGTTTTTTTCCGGGGTGAGCGTATTGATAAGCGTAAAGCAGGCGGAGATTGGCGAATTGTTGCCAAATGTCGCCGGGCATTTTGTGAAGAAGAGAGTTTTTGCCGTGGACGACTTCGTCGTGGGAAAAGGGGAGAAGGAAATTTTCGGTGAAGGCGTAGAGGAGCGAGAAAGTCAGTTTGTTGTGCTCGTATTTGCGATGGATGGGATCCTGAGAAAAATATTTCAGCGTGTCGTTCATCCAGCCCATGTTCCATTTGAAGCTGAAACCGAGGCCGCCGAGATAGGTGGGGCGGGAGACGGCGGGCCAGGAGGTGGATTCTTCCGCGATAGTAAGTGTGCCGGGGAATTTCTGGTGCGCGACTTCGTTCATGCGCTTGATGAATTCGATGGCGTGGAGATTCTCGCGGCCGCCGAATTGGTTAGGGATCCATTCGCCGGGTTTGCGGGAGTAATCGAGGTAGAGCATGGAAGCGACGGCGTCCACGCGAAGGCCGTCGATGTGGTATTTGTCGAGCCAGAAGAGAGCGTTGGAGATCAGATAGTTTTGGACTTCATTGCGGCCGTAGTTGTAGACGAGCGTGCCCCAATCGGGATGCGCTCCCTGGCGGGGGTCGGAATGTTCGTATAGATGGGTGCCGTCGAATTGTGCGAGGCCGTGAGTGTCGCGGGGAAAATGCGCGGGGGTCCAATCGAGAAGGACGCCGAGGCCGGCTTGGTGGCAGCGATCGATGAACTCCATGAATTCGGCCGGTGAGCCGTAGCGGCTGGTGGCGGCGAAGTAGCCGAGAGTTTGATAGCCCCAGGAGCCATCGAAGGGATGCTCCATGATGGGGAGGAGTTCGATATGGGTGTAGCCGAGATCCTTGACGTAAGGGATGAGCTGGTCAGCGAGTTCGTGGTAGGTGAGCCAGCGATCTTGAGCTTCGGGCACGCGGCGCCAAGAGCCGAGATGGACTTCGTAGATGGAGACGGGCGATTGGAACCAGTTTATTTGCACGCGATGGGCGAGCCAGTCGGCGTCGTTCCATTTGTGATGATCGAGGCGGGCGACCACGGAGCCCGTGTTGGGGCGAAGTTCTGCGCGGAAGGCGTAGGGATCAGCCTTGAGGGGCAGGATGTTTCCTGTGGGGCCGACGATTTCATATTTGTAGATGGCGCCTTCGGGGAGCTCGGGGAGAAAGATTTCCCAGATGCCGGAAGCGCCGCGGGCGCGCATGGGATGGATGCGACCGTCCCAGCCATTGAAATCGCCGACGACGCTGACGCGCTTTGCGCTGGGTGCCCAGACGGCAAAGTGGACGCCTCGGACGCCTTCGAGGGTGATGACATGAGCACCTAGTTTTTCGTAGGTGTCGTAATGGCGGCCTTCGCCCATTAGATAGAGATCGAATTCGGTGAGCACGGGAGGAAAAGCGTAGGGGTCGTAGAGTTCGAAGGGGACGCCGTGGTGGGTGCGGCCCTGAATTTTGTAACTGCCGGGAGCGGGAGCGGTGGCTTGACTCGAAGGCCAGGCGGCTTCGAAAAAGCCTTCGGGGCGGAGTTTGACGGCGTCGGTGACTTTGGCGGGAGCAAGAGTCGCGCCTTCGACGACGATGGGTTTTAGCGAGATGGAGGCGGCGTCGGCCCATGGGAGGAAAAAGCGGACAGCCCAGCCGTCCTTAACGGGATGCGGCCCGAGGAGAGCAAATGGATCGGAATGGCGCGCGGCGAGGAGGACGTCGATTTGTGCGCTAAGGCGAGGATCGAGTGAAGGGGGTGCGGTAGGCTGCAGAATGGGGCGCTGCTCGGACAAGGCAACTGTCTCCGTTTGGTGATGGGTATAAGACTATGGGCGAGCTTAGCCTGAATGAGGGCCCACGCCCCCTAAATCTTAGGGCGTTGGGGGCACAATTGCTATCTCCTTTGCTGGATGGTGGCGAGGAGATTTCCGATGGGCGGCAAATCGTGGCCCTGAGTTCAAAGCCGGTTTGGTTCCTTGTTACCAGAGGCGATCGGAAGCCGTACCGTTTCCGTTTGTACTCCCGGATGAGCGGCACTACTTCTTTGAAAGCTCAACCTGGAAATGGCTTTCAACATCTTCACGACTGAGTGGTTTTCTTGCTTTAGTCAATACGACGGAATAGACGACCTCATTGCCTTCAAGCTGCGCGGTGATGAATGTCCAGTCTTCAGGCATTGCCTGGCAGGTGAATTTCACTCTTCTATTGTCCTCAAGCGTTTTGATCCACTCTTCGTCTGACATGTATACAACACCTCAAGCCAGGTCGTATGCGGAAGTATACGTTTCGGTCCGGGAAGTTGCAGGGAGAAAAAGAGAGGCCGTATTGCTGAAAGGTGTACCAAAGTGGATAGTTTTGCGAGACGTCTCTCCTTATTCTCAGCCAATGAGAATGCGGGACCTCTCGCCAAGAGCGCTACTGGCTGTCGCTTGCCCCAAGTGTGGGGCCCCTGTCGGCAAACGGTGTTTGCTGTATTCAGGTGGCATGCGCAATGAACCGCACGTCGACCGAAAGCTCTCTGCGATAGAGGCTCTTGAAGCAAAAGGAATTCCTCCTCCCGAGCCGGATGAATCCTAGTAAGCCGGAGAGGATGCAGTTGAGATGCCAAAGACGCTTCGTAAGCGGGAAGAGATTCTTGATGATCATGGGAGTCGTTTTCCTGATTTTGCAGTTCGGCGGAAACGGAGATTATCAAAGATATTCTTGGTCTTGTCCGTAGTCTGTCTAGTCCAACAGCCGCATCCCTTCCAGCTTCATCGCCCTTTACCGCAAGCAGCGGGCGTCATTGGTGTTGATTCTCAGTTAGGACCGCAACCGCCTTGCGGCGCGGAACCCAATCCGCCCTACCCGAGTCTGGATGCCTCGGTTTTTGTGGAGTCATGGAGCGTGCCAAATTTCGGTCGCGACTGGCGACCACCCGCGTGCACCGGCTGGGCTGAGGTGGGCTTTACAACGTTGGTGACCACAGTCGCAAGGTTTCGCTACGCTTCGGAAGCGGAAGGCTTGCTTCGTCACATCGGGGCGATTTCAGCGCGCGCGGGAGTGCGCTACTGGTCGACCACTCACAAGCAATGGCAGACATTAGTTGTAGACGCCTACGCGCTGACCGACTCGCAGTCCGGTCAACGCCGCAAAGACTTCACACTCGAGGAGCTGACGGCCGGCAAAGTACTCTACTTTGAACAAGCCGATAACCTCTCAGGCAAAGCCATCTACCGCATGCACATCGCGGAAGTTTCGGCCGACCGAGTGGTGTTCGATATCCAGAACGTCAGCACGATGCGCTATTTCCTCATACCTATCTTTCATCCGGGTGAGGCGCAGTCGATCTACTTTCTGGATCGTGAATCGGATGGTGTGTGGCGCTACTACAGCATTATGCGCACAGGAAGGGGCGCCAACCGGCGGCTTGTGGGAAATGAGTCTTCCTCAATCAATCGGGCGGTTGCGTTCTATCGCCAGCTCGTCGGAATCCCTACCGACCAAGAGCCGCCAGCGGCGCGATAAATGAAGCGCGTGGAATCTTCGCAACGGTGGTAAAGGGTGCGCCCAGACCTAGAGTTGTTCTGAATCCCCAAGAGTGAACGGCGTTCGGCTAGGCGGCACGGGGCGACTGCACTATAATTCGCGCCGAGATGGCGCTGACCTTAGCCACAAAACTAGGGCCGTACGATGTGATTGGAACGCTCGGCGCGGAACGTGCGGTGGATTTGAGTGCGTGAGCAAGCAATTTCATCAGCCACGTGAAAGCTGGATGGGTCAATGAGGGAGCGGGTGAAGAAAATGCGGATTCATTCCGGAGTGCGGACTTTCGTTTGGATTTTTTGCGGGGTGGCAATGCTGATGAATGGTCAACTGAGTGAAGCGCAGGACCGCTCGCAGGGGCGGTCGATGGTGATTTCGAAGGGCGGGATTGTGGCGGCGGAATCGCCGCTGGCGGCGCAAGCGGGAGTGCGGATATTGGAGCGCGGCGGGAACGCGGTGGACGCAGCGATTGCGACGAACGCGATGATGGGCGTGGTGGAGCCGATGATGAACGGCATCGGCGGGGATTTGTTTGCGATCGTTTACGATGCGAAGGCGAACAAGCTCTACGGAATCAATGCGAGCGGGTGGGCGCCGAAGGGGTTGACAATCGAGTATTTGCAGAAGCAAGGGCTGAAGAGCATGCCGCAGCAGGGAGTGAATGCGATCACCGTTCCGGGCATGGTGGATGGATGGCAGAAACTGGCGGACAAGTTTGGGAGGAAGAAGCTGGCGGAAGATTTGGCGGCGGCGATTCGAACGGCGCAGGATGGATTTCCGGTGCCGGAATGGACGGCGGCATATTGGGCGTCGGAAGTAGATTATCTGCGGCGAGATGAAGAGGCGACGAAGACGTATCTTCCCGGGGACCGTGCGCCGAAAGTCGGGGAAATATTCCGGAACCCGGAACTGGCGTGGTCGCTGCAGCAGATTGCACAGCATGGACGGGACGCATTTTACAAGGGGGAAATTGCGGCGAAAATTCTGGAGTCCATGAAGCACCACGGCGGACCGATGAATGCGGAGGATTTGAAGGAATATTCGAGCGAATTCGTGGAACCGATATCGACGACGTACCGGGACTGGACGGTGTACGAATTGCCGCCGAACGTGCAAGGGATGGCGGCGCTGGAAATGCTGAACATCATGGAAACATTTCCGATGGGGCAGAAGGATTGGGGATTTGGTTCGACGAATGCGCTGCACAGCATGATCGAGGCAAAAAGCTGGCGTATGCGGACCTGCGGAAATACATCGGAGATCCGCGAGGGCGGAGACTGCCGGTGGGGAGGCTAATTTCGAAGGAGTGGGCGGCGGAGAGAGCGAAGCTGATCGATGCGCAACGAGCAAACTGTGACACAACGGCGGGAGAAATGCCGGTGGGGAACGATACGACGTATTTGAGCGTGGTGGACCGCGATGGGAACATGGTTTCGCTGATTCAGAGTAATTACGAATCGTTTGGATCGGGGATTGTGGCGCCGGGAACCGGATTTGCGCTGCACGATCGCGGGGGACTTTTCAGCATGGATCCCGCTTCGCCGAATGCGCTGGCGGGGAGGAAGAGGCCGCTGCACACGATAATTCCGGCGTTCGCGCAGAAGGGCGACACGAGGGTGGCATTTGGGATAATGGGCGGGTGGAACCAATCGCAGGCGCATGCGCAGTTCATGGCGAATCTTGCGGACTTCAAAATGAATATTCAGGCGGCGATGGAAGCGCCGCGATTCAGCAAACATACGTTTGGCGGATGCGATGTGATCCTGGAGAACCGGTTTTCGCAGGCGGTGCGGAGCGATCTGACGAACAAAGGACACAAGATTGAGCTGAAGGGGACCTACACGAGCGATGTGGGCGGGGGCCAGGCGGTGATGCGGGACTTTGCGGCGGGGGTGAACTACGGGGCTTCGGACCCGCGAAAGGATGGGCAGGCGGCGGCGGAATTACCGTTTGAATAAGAAGTAATGACGAGGTTACTCGGGGGAGGAAGGCCTTGGAATTCTGCAAAGAACTTCCCATATGACGGCTGGGAGGGAAGAAATCTGCCCTCGGAATCCGCCAAGTCTGAAAGTGGATTAAGCTAAAGCCTTAAATATGAATAGCTTGAGATATGGCCGCATGGCCAGTGAGTTGCACCTGTACCAAGGGACAGGGAACGCGGCCCGCAGCTACGCGACCTGGATGTGGAGACCCTGATGGGGTACGGTCGAGTGGCTTTGAGCCTCGTACGAACCTTTGCGGCCGCGGCAATCCTGTTTTTCGTTCTTCCAACGAGCCCAGCACAAACAGTTGACCTTTCCGGACGCTATCAATGTGCGCAAGCGAAGATGCACGGGAAAGTGATTCCGTGCACGGCGGCGCCGCTGATCTTGAAGAACGACGGGCGATTCGAATTGCGCGGGTGGGAAGGAAGTTACCTGGTGAACGGAGAGTGGGTGGAGCTGTCGGATTCGTTGGTCCGCGCGAAGGCCAAGATCGAACCGGGCCACAAGATCGTATTGCGATACTACGGGAAGCATGGCCTGGTGGAAATGACGTTCGAGCGGCGCGTGACGGAGCTTGGAAAGACAGCGCTAAGCTGACAGAATTTGACGAGCGAAACTTTTTGGTCTTGAGCTCGTTTTGTAGATCTCTCCTCTAAAACAATCCACTTATTTCATTGCTGGCTGCCAGCCGCGTCCGCGCAGAACTTTGCCTGCGGCGGCGCCGGTGAGTTTGCCGTGGTCGTATTCGACTTGGCCATTGACGATGGTGAAGTCGATGCCGGTGGACAGTTGATCGGGCTTGGTGAAGGTGGCGTGGTCGATGATGGTGGCGGGATCGAAGATGGTGATGTCGGCGAAATAGCCGGGCTTCAGGAGGCCGCGGCTGTCGAGATGCTCGCGCTGGGCGGGGAGCGAAGTGATTTTGCGAACGGCGGCCTCGAGGGGCAGGAGATGCTCGTCGCGGACATAGTGGCCGAGGAAACGGGGCATGGAGCCGAAGGCGCGCGGATGCGTGTGGGGCTCGTAGGTGGGGCCGTCGAGAGACATTTCGTTTGCGTCGAGGCCGATGCTGGTCCAGGTTTGGCTCAGGCCGGTGCGGAGATCCTCTTCGCTGGCCATGAAATAGATAGCACCGGTTTGCGCGTTGTCGGCCAGGACGAAATCCATGAGCGTGTCTTCGGGGGACTTTTTCCAAGCCTTGGCGACATCGTCCACGGTTTTGCCTTCGAATAGTTTTAGATCAGGCTTTTGAACGGACGAGATAAGAACGCCAGCAGCACCGCCGCAATCGTAGAAGAGATTTTCCCAGTCCGGATGATCACCCACTAATTCTTTCTTGATGCGCGCTCGAACTTCGTTGTCTTTCAGGCGAGCGAGAAGTTTTTGGGTGCCCCCGTCGGCGACCCAAGGCGGAAGCGCGGATGCCAGAGCGGTGGCCCCGGCGGGGTAAGGATACATGTCGGCGGCGATATCGAGACCGGAGTCGCGGGCGAGCTGGATGGTGGCAACGACATTTTTCATGGTGCCCCAGCGAGGCTTGCCACTGACTTTGAGGTGAAAGACTTCTACGGGGAGATGAGCTTCGCGACCGATGCGGATGGCTTCGGCGAGGGCGGGCATTTCCGAGGCGCCTTCACTGCGCATGTGCGTGGCGTAGAGGCCGCCGTATTTCGAAGCGACTTGAGCGAGGGCGATGAGCTCTTCCGTTTTGGCGAAGATATTTGGGGGATAGATCAGGGCGCTGGAGACGCCGAGGGCGCCGTCTTTCATGGCTTGCTCGACGAGAGATTTCATTTGATCGAGCTCGGCGGGACTGGGAGCGCGATTGTCATCGCCGATGACGGCTTCGCGGATTTGCGCGGAGCCGACGTAGGTGCCGATATTGAGAGGAGTGCCTTGCTTTTCGAGGCGACGGAAATAGCCGTCCAGGGTGGTCCAATCGACGGATAGTTTGTACTGATCGAGGAAGGGTTTTATCGGGGCGATGGTCTTTTCGTTTTGCGGTGCGATGGAGCCGCCTTCGCCGGTGATTTCGGAGGTGATGCCCTGGGAGAGTTTGCTGAGGGAACGATTGTCGAGGAGCAAAGAGACTTCGGATTGGCCGAGCATGTCGATGAACCCGGGAGAGACGATGCGGCCTTTGGCGTCGATTTCGCGTTTTGCGCGGGCTTCGTGCAGATCGCCGATGGCGGCGATGCGGTCGCCGTTGACGGCGACGTCGGCGGAATACCAGGGATTGCCCGCTCCGTCGATGACGTGGCCGTTGCGAATGATCAGATCGTATTCGGCGGAGGTAGCAGATGTAGAGTCGCTGAGATCCACGTCGTAGGCAGCTGCGGCGATTTCGCCGAGGGCTTGGCCCGCGATTTGCTGCGCGGCATCAGGATCGGGAGCGAGGGAAACGTGATTAACGTAGGCGGCGAAGGCGAGTTTCTTGCCGTCCTTGGTGATGACGTAGCCGGCGAGCCCTTTGCCGTTGAGCATCATTTTGCTGTTGAGCTTGTCTCCGGAACCAAAAGTGCCGGTTTTTGCGAAGACGTGTCCAGCGCCGGGTGAAGTCGTTTGAATCTTCGCGAGTGTGCCGTCTTTGCCGAGGATGGGGAGGGCTTTGAAGAAGAATTGATAGTCGGGGCGGGTAGTCCAGTAAGTGAGGTAGTGCACCATGAAGTCGGGGCTGAAGAGGTCGGCCCAATCGCCGCCGGCGCCATCGGCCTGGGCTGCGCCAGAGAGGTCAAGTTGGGCGGACTGCAGGAATTCGTGTTCGACCTCGAATCCCGCGTTGAGGGGGTTTTTTGTATCTTTCGCGACGAGCACGCCGAGCAAATAGGGGCCCATGCCAGCGTGGAGATTCTGGCTAACTTTCAAGGTGACTTTGATTTCTTCGGAAAGCGGGAGAGAGACGTGCTCGGCGACTTGGTTTTCAGAAGTGTAAGAGCGCGTGTAGGAGGAGAAATCGGCGGGAGCGGAGGTCGTTGGGAGTTTGATCTCGACGCCGGATGCGAGGAGGGCTTCGCGAAGAGCGGTTTCGGCGAACTTTGAAGGCGAAGGAACGGCGAGAGCGGCAGTTTGCGGCGCGGCGCCAAGAGGCAGACTTCCGGTGAGAGTGACTACGACGGAACCGTCAGGATTTGTCGTGGTACTGGGTGTATCGAAGGATGGCTTGGTCCCAGAGGGAGTTGTGACTATTCGATTGATGAATTTGATGTAGGAGGTGTGAGGGGAGGATTCGAGTGCGACGGGATCGCCTACTTTGACGGCCGGCGTGGCGACGAGATCGATGACGTTATCGTTGATCATGATCGAGGACATGACAACTTCGGTGCCGCCTTCGCGGGGGCCGTCGGGAAAAAGCGTCGCGTCGATGAGCACGCGGCCCTCAATTTTGCGAATGCCTTTGGCGGCGACGTCTTTGGCGAGTTGCTTGACGACGATGAGGGGATCGCCGGGGAGCGCGGGGCCGTCGTAGGAATGATCTTCGTCGACGAAAGCAAGGGTGCCGTCGGGCTGGATGCGATTCGAAAGATTGGGGTCGCCGCTGGCGACGAGGATGAGGTCGCCCTTGAGTGTGCCGTGCTTGTCGACGGGGCCGGTGCGGTAGACGCGCGTGTGGAAGACGTAATCCTGCCCCAATTTCGCAAGGAGCGTGCCTTCGGTGAGAATTTTTGTGGTGGAGGCGGGCACGAACAATTTGTCGGCGTTGAGGGAGTAGAGGACTTTGCCGGTGTCGAGGGAGTAGAACTCGATGCCGAAATTGGCGTGAGCGAATTCGGGGCGGCTCATAACTTTCTCGATGCGCTTTGCGAGAGAGGGCTCGGACTGTGCGCGGGCGTTCGGAAGTGGCGCGGCGAGAAAGAGAAAAGACAGCGTGACGATGCTGATGAGAGACAGCCTTCGCGAATTAGTTTTCAAAGCAGAGTCCTCCAAGAAAATGCTTCGGTTTCCCTGTTAGTGAACCACGTTTAGTCCATTAGCCGAGTCGAGCTTTTCGAACGGAACATTCGCGATCGCGTATTCCTTACAATCCTTGTAGTCGAAGTGCCACCATTCGGATTCGTAGACGGTGAAGCCTTCGGATTCCATGGCGCGGCGCAGGAGGTCGCGGTGCCAACGCTGGAGCGAAGTACCGCCGGGGTAGCTAGGGAACGAGCGTGGGGACATTTCATCGTAGGTGCCGGGCATTTCGATGGGCTTTCCAGTGGCCAGATCATAGAGCGTGAGATCGACGGCGCAGCCGCGGTTGTGGCGGGAGCCTTGCGCAGGATCGGCAACAAAGATTTTGCCTTCGGGAGGGGTGGCGTCCCAGAAAATTTTCGTGACGTACCAGGGACGGTAAGCGTCGTGGATCAGCAGGCCGTAGCCGAGCGGTTTGAGCTTTTGCTGGACGCGGAGGAGGGCTTCGGCGGCGGAGCGCTGGAGAAAGGCGCGGGCCTGGGAATAGACAGGCGTTCCCAGGAAATCGTTGGTGGTCGCGTAGCGAATGTCGAGATGAATGGACGGATCTGCGGGAGCCAGTTCGACAAGATCCGCTTTGCGAAAGGAGCCCTTCTCAACGGGAGGCGAGGCGGAAAGCGCTTCGCGGCGGAGCTCATCCACAGGCCGTGAGGGAGTTATGTGATAGGAGTGTGATGGGTCCGATCCGGGGTCCGTACGCACATAACAAAAATTGAGATAGCAGAGCCCCGTGATTTTACCGGCGTCGTCTCGCACGATGCTGTGACCGATGCGCTCGCCCTCGGATGGCGGAAAGACGAGTTCTTTGTAGACGGAAAACTCGCGGCTTACACCTTTCTCATCACGCAAGAATAGTTTCTTGCCTTGCTCCAGCAGGACATAGGTGTGCTTTGAATCTTCATCCAAGTAAATGCCGACAAGCTGTTTCCACTCTGCTGTCGAGTCGGGAGGTTTTGGGCCGGGAAGGAGTGAGATTGAAGACTGTGAAAGCGCAAGGGAGGGAAAGAAACCTACGACCGCAGATGCAAGAAGCAGGACTCTGATTCGCCGAAAACGAGAATCAGCAAGCACGCCAGGTTTCCTTTTCGATGGTCCAGCGTTCGATGAGGTCACGGCGGACATGATAGCCGAGTCCGGGCGAGGGGGGGACTTGAATCGTGCCTGGGGAGGAGACTTCGACTAGGGGATCGATGATGTCTTCCTTCCAGTAGCGCCTGCTGGCAAAGACGTCGACGAGCAGCGAGTGACCGCTTCCATGCGCATGGAGTCCACGATTGGAGTCGAAACAAGAGCCCGCAACAAATGTTGAAATTCAGTGCCAGTAACTCAGAATCACAATAAGAAAGAGAATCAAAGTTGTCAAGAAATGAGAAGAGAAGAATCACTGTTGCGCTGTGTAGGAAACAATCACCAGAAATCGTTATTTGTCACGGGGCATACCAGCGAGAGCCCCTTCTTTGCTCCTCCGCGATTTCCTTTACCATAGCCAGCGTTTGCGGTCGACGGTATTGGCCCACGGCGGCGAGAAGGGCATTGATCAGGGCAACGGGAGCGGCATAGGAGGCACCGAATGAGGTGGATTCGATGGAGGACAGAAAAACTTCATGGCATTCGCGGGCCAGTGGAGAAACATACGTATCAGAAATGCCGACGCAATAGGCACCACGAGCGCGGGCCTGGCGCGCGCCTTCGATGGTCTGGCGCAGGCCGCGGCGGAAGCTGATGGCCAGAACCAGGTCTTTTTTGGTCACTGCACGAACGACGTGCAGAATTCTGCCCGCGGAAGTAGCGGCAAAAATCGGCAGACCCAGAAGGCTGATCTGATATTCGAGGTAATAGGCAAGAGTAACGGCGAGGTCCCCAGCCAGAAGCACGATCCGGCGAGCATCATAAAAGCGTTTGGCTAAGGCCACAAGACGGCGGGCTTCCAGACTGTTTTTAAGGCCTTGCAGGTTCTTCAGGTCCTGTTCGAGCGACTCGCGGACGTGAGAGGGCATACTGACGTCACCGTCCGCGGATTGCATCGTGTCCAGCGAGGTTGCGTAGGCGAGAGAGAGCTCGTGCAAGTGCCGTTGAAACTCGCGGTAGCTGGCGAAGCCGAGGCCGCGAACGATTCGAACGATAGTTGCCGGATCTGTATGGAGGCGTTGGGCCATAGCGCGGACACTGAGGAGAACATATTCGCGGGGGTGTTCGAGGATGGGCCGGATGATTTCCTGGCGTTTGATGCTGAGCTGGTCGATGCGCTCTGCAAGATGGTGATTGGTCGAGGGAGATTGAGCCTCTTTGCGTTTCATCACGCGAGAGGATTGCCCAAATTCAGGCGGGTGTCAACCGCAGGCGAATCGACGGTGAATGACTCCGCGTGCGAGCCGACGGAGAGCTATTTTTTTGAAGCGGCGGCGGTGGTGCCGATGGCGTTCCGACTGGTGCCGAAGCACCACATGCAGCACGTCTCGGAGCAGGCGCGGCAGTTTGCGCCGCTTGCGCGCGTGTTCGTGAAGGAATTGAAAAAGTTTCCCGACTTCGAGCTGGTGGACGTGCAGGACGCCAGTCAGCACGTGCAAATCCGCACTCACGACGGGAAACTGCAGATCGATGTCGTGGATCCCGGTGAGAACGTGCACCTGCTCGTTCCGCTGTCGATGCTCGACGACATTACGAGCCAGTTGGAGGCCAATCTGCCCGGCGCGTAAGGGTACGAGCCTGATTGGCTTCGTCAAGCAGGTTAGGTGGCCGCGGAGTCGGCGAGGCCAGGAGCAGTTCCCTTCCCTGGCTGAAAATAAAGCTCCTGGAAAATGGCGTCCTTGTTCCAGCCGGCGGTTTCGAGAATGCCGCGCGCGTTTTCTATCATGTGCGGATGGCCGCACAGATAAGCAGTCGTCTCCCGCTGCGGCAGACCCCATTGATCCATGTACTTGCGGAGGACATCGTCGGCGCGGCCGGTCTCGCCGGTCCAATTCGTGTCTTCCCACGGACGGCTCACGGTGGGGACATATTTGAACCACGGCGCTTCTGCCGCAACTTTTTCCAATTCTTCGCGATAACCAAACTCCCACGATCTGCTCGCACCTTGCAGACAGTAAAGCGTGTGCCCGCCGGGCATAGCGCTGGCGCCGCTTTTCCAATCGCGATAAAGCGTTCGAACGTAACTGACGAACGGCGCAATGCCGGTGACGGTGGAAACCAGGAGGTGGTGCGTCCGGCCGCTGCGCAGGTCGAGGGTGAAGCGGCCTTTGGCAATTTTGCGGCAGAGGAGGGTGTCACCTGCGCCGAGAGTGTGGAGATGGGGAGTGAGGCCGCCATGAGGGACGAGTTCGAGAAAAAATTCGAGAAATTTTTCGTAAGGGGAGGAAACGATGGAGTAGGCGCGCTCGGTGCGCTGGCCGTCGCGCTCGAATCCGAGGGTGGCGTATTGGCCGGCGCGGAATTCGAACGGGCCGCCGGGATCGAGGCGCAGGAGCCACAAGTCCGGAGAGAGATCGCGGCGGTCGAGAATGCGAGCATGAAAATGTTTAACAGCGGAAGGGAGCATGTGCATGCTTCTGCCTGGGCGCAGAGCTATTTGACCACAAAAGCGAAGCGCGCGCAGAGAAGATTGGCCGCGTGGAAAACCACAATAGGATTGAGCCGGTCAAAACATGATCGCCTGCGATTTGGATAGTGAGAACAATGCGCCGCCAAGCCGGGGAAACCCTGCGTTATTCGTAGGCCAAGGCGACCACGGGATCGTAACTAGCTGCGCGCAAGGCGGGGTAGACGGCGCCGGTGGCAGCACCGAAGACGGCCAGCATCACGGCGGAAAAAATCCAGCCGGGTGAAATTAAAATCGTGAGGCCGGGATTGGTTTGTTTCAAGATGGCCTGGGTGAGAAAGGTGATGGCGATGCCGAGGCCGGTGCCGAAAAGGGTGAGGATAAGAGTTTCGCCGAGGAGCATTCGAACGACGTCGAAGCGGGAGAAGCCGAGCGCTTTGAGGATGCCGATCTCGCGGGTGCGCTCCATGACCATGGTGTGCATGTTGAGGAGCACGACGAGAAAGCTGACGACGATGCCGAGAGAAACCATGGTGCGCGTGAAGGGACGAAGCTGGGGCAAATTCGATGAACTCATGAGTGAAACGTATTCGGAGAGAGAGCGGACGCTGTTGTCCGGCATTAAGGCCACGATTTGGGCGCGAGCGGCTTCGGTATCGCCTTTGCTTCGAACGTAAAACATGGAGATGCGTTTTTCGGCGCCGGCAATTTCCTGTGCGGTTCGAAGGGGAATGAAATAGCGGGCACCTTTGCCGTGGGCGACGATGCCGCAGACGGTAAACTCATGATTCAACAAGGAGATGTGGCTGCCGACCTTCAGGCGGCGGGTTTGCGCGATAATGTCGTCGGCGATGAGTTCATCGGGGGCTTCGAACGGGCGTCCCGTTCGAAACAGGAAACCCTTGCTGAGGGCGTTGAATTTTTTGTAGTCGATGCCGTAAACCATCACTAAGTTCTTTGGTTCCGTGAGGATGACAGTAGGCGCGGCGACGTCTACGCCGCTGAGACTTTCCAATTGTTCCCCGAGCGATTCCTGCATCACAGCGCTGGAGAAGGCGAAGAAAATCGAGGAGTTGGGCGGCTGGACGATGATATCGGCGCCGACGCCTTCGACGCGCTTGCCCCATTCAGAAATGACGCCGGAGGTAAGACCAACGATCAAGAGGACAAGGACAACTTGTATGGAGATGGCGATGACGCTGAGAAAACTTCGGAGCGGGCGAGCGGAGATACTGCCCCAAAACATTTGGAGAAGAGAAAATGGGCCGTCGTAGGTGTCAGTCATGGGGCGGAACCAATTTCGTACTGTATCACCTTGAATTCATAGGGGAAAGCGCGAGGCAAGCCGAGTGCCGAAGATGGAGAAAAATATTTCGGGGACATTAAGATTTCAACACAAGTGTTGAAAAGTTTGTGGAAATCGCATGGGTGCGGGGAGCTAACTTCCAGTTCTTCAACGGAGTTGCACTCTTTGCACAATATGAGTGCAATTTTTTTCGGCGTGGTGCGAGGCCAATGAGAATGCGCATGACCGGAAGAACAAATGAGTTGTTTCCTCGAAATCCTGGTGTGGCGGAAGAATATTTTACAAGCGCAGGAAAAATATTTCTTTCCAACTCAATCGTATAAAACTTTCAGCGCTTCTATTTCGTTCAGAACTTGATCAGTACCACTTCGGCGGACGCTGGAGATGAACTTTGAAAGTCTGTTTGGCATCGGTGATGTCGTACCAGCGGCCGTAGGTTTTCCAGCCTTCGGCAACAACTTGAATCAAAACTCTGCCGCGCGGGGTGTTAGCAACGTGGGCGATGCCTTCGCGATTTGTTTTTATATTGAGTTCGAGCTTCTGGTCCTTCTTGAGCTTGTGCTCCTCGATGTACTTGACGTAGACGCTGGCATTTTCCACGGGCACGTCTTTTTCACCGCCGCTGACTTCGATGGTGACGCGGCTCAACTGTTCGTCGGGGGATGGGGGAGCTGGCGAATTCGCGGGCGGCGGATTCTGAGCAGCGGCATGGCCAGCCATCAGAATGGCGGCGGTGAGGCAAAGACAGAAGAAAGTTGCTTGAAACTTTTTCATCGGTTGCTGGACTCTATACTCCACGGAGGAGGGGCCTGGGTCAAGTCTGTCTCCTGGCAGATTCGATGCGGATTGCAGGCGATATGCTGCTCCGGAGATTCCCATTCGTGGAAACCCGAGGCGCAGTTCATTTGACTCACTGAAAAGGGTCATGTAAGTTCTCAGGAACTGGTCGGCAGGCAAGACCGTCATGGATCAGCCATGAAAACTGACGTGGACCAGTGCGGGGTCATCCGTCCTAAGACCCGAAATTCTGCCTAATCCGGCGCACAGACCAGACTGTGCCCGAGAACGTCTGCCGCGGAAGGAACCTGTACAGGGCTGGGGCCGTCCGCGAAAATAGCTCCGGCACGGCTGGAGCCAGACAAGTTCTTGCAAGGAGAGCACGATGGGTTTTGCCACGAATGCGATACATGTGGGGCAGGAGCCGGATCCGGCGACGGGAGCGATTGTCGCGCCGATTTATCAGACTTCGACGTACGTGAACGAAGAGCTGGGCAAGAACAAGGGTTACGACTACGCGCGGACGAATCATCCCAACCGCAAAGCGCTGGAGCGCACGGTGGCAAAGCTGGAGGGCGGGCACAGCGCATACGTTTTTTCTTCGGGAATGGCGGGGATTGACGCGGTTTTCCGGCTATTGCGTCCCGGCGACCACATTGTGCTTTCCGAAGCGGTGTACGGCGGAGTGTTCCGGCTTTCGACGCAACTGCTGGTGCACTTCGGGCTGGAGTTCAGCTTCGTGGATACTTCGACGCCCGATGCGGTGCGAATGGCGCTGCGTCCGAACACGAAGATGCTTTATGTGGAGACGCCGACGAATCCGACGCTGCGGGTAACGGATATTTCGGCGATGGCCAAGGTGGCCAACGAGCGCAACGTGACCATCGTGGTGGACAACACGTTTCTGAGCCCCTATTTGCAGCGGCCAATCGAGCTGGGCGCGCATATCGTGGTGCACTCGATGACGAAGTACCTGAATGGCCACAGCGATTCGACAGGCGGTGCGGTGGTTTTGACGCGGCCGGAGGATGCGGACAAGATTTATTTCATCCAACGCTCGGCTGGAACAGGCCTCGCGCCGATGGATTGCTTCCTGATTTCCCGCGGGATCAAGACGCTGGCGGTGCGCATGCTGCAGCATAACGCCAACGGGATCAGCGTGGCGCGGCATCTGGATGCGCATCCGAAAGTGAGGAAGGTGCATTACCCGGGATTGCCATCGCACCCGCAGCACGAGGTCGCGCGGCGCCAGCAGAAGGGACCGGGGGCTATGTTGTCGTTTGATCTCGGCTCGCTGGAAGCGGCGCGGCGGTTCCTGAATCACGTGAAACTATGCGCGCTGGCGGAAAGCCTGGGCGGGGTGGAGACGTTGATTTCACTTCCGGCGATGATGACGCACGCCTCGATGCCCAAGGAAACGCAGGAACGCGTGGGGATTACTGAAGGGCTGGTGCGGCTATCAGTGGGCATTGAAGACGTCGAAGATATCATTGCCGATCTGGATCAGGCGCTTCTGTACGTTTGAGAATCTGACAGGATGTGCCCTGTACAGGCGGCCCGCATGCTTCCAATTCTTTGAATGAGTGGCGAATCGCACACCAATTAGTGCTTTCTGGTCAGGACATCAATGGCCCGCCGCGCGCATTTGTCCGGTTAGGCGTGCCGTCGACTAGCCATTCACCAGCGGGTGCCTGACGTAGAGCCCACCCGGCCTGCGGTCTCGCTGAGCACGCAAAAAAGGAAAAACTTTTTCGCAAATCGTTCCGCTAAGATGTGTCTTTGATCGTGATGCAAGCGTCCGCACCAACGGAGGATTCCGTGACCATCAGACTCTGGCGATTTGTTGAATTAATACTGGGATTAGTAATGTTTGCGAGCCCGATTATGGCACAGACGCATCGGCAGAAGCCTGACCCCTGCAAGGACACATCCAACCTGACGCAGGCGGGATTGAACGAATGCGCGGTAGAAGAGCTACGTAAGGCTGAATTGAAACTGGAAAGGCTTCTAAAGCAGCTGGGAATACGTAGAGACAGTCCAGAGCAGAAGGCGTGGGAGGCTTACCGGGACGCGCAGCTGGCTGCGCTCTATCCACAGGAAGACTTTTCAAGCTACGGGTCCGTTTACCCGATGTGTTTAGCTATGTTGAGAAAGACTCTGACAGAAGGCCGCATTCGAGACTTGCGAGCACTCATAACTTCGGGAGAAGGCGACGTCTGCTCCGGTTACCGGGCTCCTGGTGCCAAGAGCGATTAACTTGCCTGAGTAACACGGTTACCGTACAAGTGGGTACCAGTATCAGCAAGCAGGGATAGCACCTTTTCATCTTGGCGATTCTGACGCTTCCTGCTATTTCGCAGATAACTCAGTTTTACTTTCCTCTTTGCCCAGTTCTCGAGGATGATGTACGGAAGCGATAAAAGCAGAAAAATTCCATAAATTTGCCAACGCGACAAATGGTGTTTGACGGTCCACCAGATGAGAAATCCTCCCCCAAACAGAATCACAACCCAATTCATGAAATGGATGACGATTGAAAACCACGGCCAACCGCCAGTCTGTTGCTTGTACGAGGTCCACCAATGAACCGTTCTGGCGCCATCTCTGTACATGTTTCTGAATGTTGAAAACGTCGTCGCGGAGTCACGCTTGCGCTTCCGCACACGGGTATCCCGTTCAGGAATTTCGCGAGCCAAATCTACGCCGCAGTCAGAGCAGCGGGTAAAGCCAGAACGGTATTCGGCTCGGCACTCAGGGCAGAACATGACCAGAATCATATACCGCACGCGATTCTAGTTGTCTGTACTTGATAAACGCGGTTACCGGACAGGTGCCGATCTTTAGAGCCCGAAGTACTGGTGTCCTCATTCCGTCCCTGTGACCAGTAGCGCGGTTATTCCTGGACAAGCTAGTGTGTATTCAGCCGCGATTCTTGTTCTTCTCTCTGCACGGTTTTAGAATCGGTACAAACGCGAGCAGGGCGCTGTTCTCGGCCCGATCTAGAGCCGAAAATGAAGGGAATATGAATTTTGCTCTTCGAATCAAGAAAAACACTCTGAGCGCGGCGATGATTGCCGGGTTGTTATTCGCGGGAAGCACTTCGGCGCGCGCCACGGATCAGCCGCGCCCCGTGAGCGTAAACCAGCCAAGCTTGACAACTATGGTCGGAAGGATCGAGATTCCCGCTGTTGGTCTCGCGACCAGGGTGCTCGAAGGCTCCAATGCAAGTACACTGCGGCTGTCCGTTGGGCACATCCCGGGCACCGCTCTTCCAGGTCCCACTGGCAACGTCGGCCTTGCGGGCCATCGGGATACGTTCTTTCGTCCTTTGCGAAAGATCAAGGTAGGAGACGAGATTCGGTTCACTACCGTGGCTGGCACATTCAAATATCGAGTTATTTCTCTCCGCGTTGTTTTTCCCAATGCCATCGAGGTCCTAAATGATACGCAACTGCCGACGCTAACGTTGGTTACCTGTTACCCGTTCGATTTCAATGGCACCGCCCCGCAGCGGTTGATTGTGCATGCCGAAATGATTTCGATTCCGCGACGCTAGTGCCTGATTAACGCTGCGGGCTCAACCGGACGCGTAAGATCGCTCCAAAAACCACAGGTCCGGCAATGCGCCTTACCAGGGCGTAGCTGCGCCAGGGATTAATTGGATGGTCTGAATCGAGGACCGATTGTTGAGCAGTCAACTCCGCAAAGGTATATAATTCAGTAAGTCAAGTCACACACCTTCCGCCGCGCTCGCAATGGGCGACGGTTCCTGTGCCGCAAGACCTACATCCTGCCGACCAGCAAGAACGATACGGGTGTCGCCAGCCGGTAGAACGTTTCGCCAGCTGGAACGAAAGGGCTCCGATGACCGAGAGCGTAAGCATTCAGTACGTTGGTTTCCAAGCGAAGGCGATCGGGCGTGAGTATAGCTTTATCGTGCGACGTGCCTTGAACGAGACCAGCAAATTCACACTGACCATTGGAAACGAAGCATTTGATTCCCGGCGCGTGCGCTTTCAGGACGCTCCGGAGATCTGTTCGCTGAGGCTTCATCGGGAGCTGGCTGTTTTCGGAGACCATCCTCCGCACGAACATTACAACATCAGCGAGACCGACCTGGACGACTACCGAAACTGTCACGCACCAAAGCCTCGGGGTTACCCGTACAAGCCAAAGGCTCCGCAGGACCTATAGTTTAGGTGCGTGCGTTGAGACTTATGGGGCAATAAGATCGGCGGGTCAACGCGCGGGTTGGGCATGCCGATTCCGCGGCGCGCTTGGTTAGCTGCCTTCTTTGAGTTTTTTGAGGGTGGCTTGGAATTGAGGAATCAAAAATTTGCGGTTATCCGGGACGTTGGTGATGGTGGTCTCCCAATTCTTGATGGCGTTAGGCTTGTCGCCGAGAGCGGTGTAGCTGCGAGCCAGTCCCAGATAGGTCCAAAACTTTTCTTCCGGATGGCGCTGCTGGTCGAGCTGAAAGACCTTGAGAGCACGCTCATTGCGCGATGCACGCAGGAGGCGGGCGCCGTAGATATACATGTTGAACATGCTCGTGTCGGGCAGGGCGAGAGCTTTATCCATAGCGGCGTCGGCTTCGGAGGCGCGTCCCAAGGCATCGAGAACGGCGGCTTTGGTGGACACAGTAGAGAAATCCTCGACGCCGAACGTCGCTCCGCGGAATGGCTCGTGGATGGCCTTTTCCGCCCAGACGAGCGCCTCTTCGAGATTGATTTTGTTATCGGCGCAGAATTGGGCAGCAGTCTGCCAGTTCTGGTAGTTGAAGCCAGGCCAGCTCAGGAGGTCCTCGCGCAACTGGTCAACGTATAGCTGGTTGATATTGGGAACTTCGATCTTGAAGGGGATACGCTTTTTCTCCCACTGGAGATAGGCGACGGTGGAAGCCGGGCGGCGCTCGTCGAAGCCGAAGGTCATGAATTCGGTGTAGGGGGCATCGACGGGATCGACAGCGACTCTTAGAACATCGTCCTTGGAATCGTACTGGTAGCTGCCCCAGCCTTTCGCGGACCTGGAGAAAATCCAGGTCCATGGGCCTGATTTCTCAACGTCGAGAAAGACGCCATAGGTACCGGCTTTCAAATCTTTTCCCTCAACTTTGACGTCGTGCGAAAGTGTGATTGTGGTGGTTTCGTTGGCGCCCACGCGCCAAGGAGCAGCGTGAGACGGTCCGAAGCCTTCATCAGTGAAGCCGTAGCTGATGAGCTCGCCCCAGATGTGGCCGGTGCGGTCGGCGCCACCGCCGCCGTGGACGTTGGGGGAATGATAGTCGATACTGATTCTGACGAGGCCGATCCACTGGGAGATCTCGGCACGCTCGTTGTTGCCGTTGGGCGGTATGGCGAGTTCGGAATGGACTTGAGCCCGAACAGATTGGAAAGGCCCGCAAGCGAGCAGAAGCAGAATGAGCCATTCGTAATTTTTCATCGGACACCCTCTGAGAAGTAGCCTTTGCTGGGTTTGGACGCGAGCGGCGGTGGGAAGATAGCCGAGTGCCAGCCAAGAGGGCGGTGAAAGACTTCAGTTATAGACGATAGATGACTACCACTTTTGCTCTCGCGACGTCGAAGGAATTAGGATGACGCGTCGGAGGGTTGAGGCATGAATCGGATACTGGTAAGGGCACTGGTAGTGGCAATCACAATGGCGATCATGGGGGGAGCAACGCTGCGGGCGCAAAGCAATCCGCTGAGCACGGATCTCAAAAAGGATTACAAAAGCGTAAGAGATTTCTTTATCCGGGCTGCGGAAAAGATGCCGGAAGAGAACTACGAATTCAAGCCATCGCGCGACGTGCGCAGTTTTGGCCAGCAGGTGGGGCATGTTGCCGACGACCAATACAACTTGTGCGCGCCCGCCAAGGGAGAAATCCGAAAGGCGGCGTATACCGACATTGAGAACCGGCTTTCCAGGAAAGCGGACTTGATTGGCGCGCTTAAGGAGGCTTTTGCCTATTGCGATGGAGCGTACGACGCGCTGACGGATGCAACTGGCGCGGAAACCGTCAATTTTGGCAAGATGAGCAGGACGCGGTTCGCGATGCTGAACTGGAACTTGTGGCACACGTGGGAACACTACGGAAACGTGGTGGTGTACCTGCGCATGAAGGGTCTGGTCCCGCCGACCAGCGAGCGGAAGCAGACGATGCAGATGAATTAGGTTTCGGAAGACGGGCGTATCAAAGCCTCGTCATTCTGTCAGATTGTAAATGAGGCCGTTGGGATCCTTGACGTAACACCTGGGAAAGTCGGGTTCGTCCTTCACAATTTTGCAGCCCTTTTTCTTGAGGCTTGCTTTGGCTTTCTGGACACTTTTGACGGTGACTTCCAGAACCGGTCCCAATGCGGGACCTCGTTCAATGAACAGATTGATGTTCCTTCCGTGCAGGCTAATCATATTTTCAGTCTTGCCCGTAATCGCAAAGCCGAGTTGCCGGACGTAGAAGTTGGCGGCTTTCATGGGATCTTTGGCTTGAATCAGAATGTCTGTGCCGAAAGTATTGGACATCGAGCCCTCCCGCCGACCGCATCATTAACGAACTGAGTGCAGCGGAAAGTATAGGACAGACTCAGCGGCTGAGCGACTCGATCGCAGTGTTCTTGAGGGCATGGGCGACGGCGTCCCGGACCGCGACCTCGTTGCGGCCATGGTCGGTGATGGAGTCGTAGAGGAGCTGCGCGGGGCCGGGGTTTAGTTCCTTGTTGTATTGCTCGGTGATCTCGGTGGCCATTTGTTGGAGCATCTTGCTCGATTCGGCGTCCAGATCCGCGCCGGTGATTTCAATTTGCTTGCCCATGTACGCGGCAGCGATGCGCGCGGCAAGTTTGTCGGCGGTCTGGTAGTAGGATTCCGAAATCTGGCGATGGCCATCCTCGTGTTCAATGACATGTGGGGTTGCCGCGATGGGGACCCAGATGTTGATTCGGAGCTGCAGCGTCACGTTAATGTGCGTGATGGTGACAGTGGCATGCGTGGGGTCGGCTTGCTGAGACTCGCCGCGGACGCTGGCGCTGGAGAGAAAATTGGAATCACACTCCGCGCTCTCCCCAGAGGACAGCGGTGGCATGTCGGGCGGCGGCGCAGCGGGGTCAAACGTGTGGTTCGTGAAAGCGACGGGCTGCTTGGTGATAATGGGTGCGGAAGCTTCGCCAGTCGGCCGGCGGTGTGAAGAGCCGCGCCACGCGAGCCAGCCGAAGAGAAGTCCTCCCAGCAAAACGCAAAGACCGATCAAGATGCGCGATGGCAATGGCGCCTCCGTATTCCATTTTCGAAGAAGACAGGGGGCGAAGCAGGAGTTTGTGGGCCGCGAATGCCGCGGAAGGTACTCTCATGTGATCGTCAGGTTCTCCATTTTCCGTCTTTCTCGATGCTCTCGCGAACACGGAAGGTCGTGATTTTGCGGATGAGAGCGAGTGGCAGGGATTTCTCGAGAGGAAACTGAATGGACGCGCTGGCGGTGGCGTAGTTCGAGAGATCCTTCGCGAAGGCTTTAACGACTGCGGGCGTGGGATAAAAGCCGATGTGATTTTTGAAAGCCGCGAAAGTGACCAGTATCCGCTGGTAGGAATACGCGGGCATCCCCCACTTCAGGCTTTCCTTGGCGCGGGGCGCAGCCGCGCGAATACAGGCGCGCATTTCACGCAGTTTTCTTCGGGCGTCTTTGGGTGCGGCGTTGATGTACTCGGTGACGGTCTTTGGCCGGAGCTTTTTGGCAGTCATAGTTTTATCGGCTCCTACGGAGACTCGGAATGTCCGGCCGACCATTCCACCGGACTGTGCTTGATTGTATATGCTAAGGAAAGGATAGCGGTTGCCTAGATTGTTGGGGACTTCAGGCGAGGAGTACACCATGACGGTATCCGTGTTTGTCGGGACCAGCGTCGACGGCTTTATTGCGCGGCCGAATGGCGAGTTCGACTTTCTGCCGGCGGGCGGCGGCGAGCCCCACGGGTACGAGGAATTCATGGCCAGCGTGGATGCGCTGGTGATTGGCCGAAATACTTTTGAGACGGTTCTGAAGTTTGATCCCTGGCCTTACGGCAAAAAGCGGGTGGTGGTGCTGAGCAGCAGACCCGTCGATTTGTCCGCTGTTCGGGGAGGCGTTGTGGAACAAATGGCGGGAGCTCCGGGGGAGATCGTTTCGAACCTCGCTGCCAGCGGTGCGCACAATCTGTATGTGGACGGAGGGATTACGGTGCAACGATTCCTGCGCTCAGGGCTGGTGCAACGCCTCATTATCACTCGAGTTCCCGTGCTTATCGGTGAAGGGATTCCTCTCTTCGGCGCACTCACGCGCGATGTGCGGCTGCGGCACGTTGCGACGCAGCACTATGCGAGCGGCCTGGTGAAGAGCGAGTATCAGGTCATCGCCTAATCCTCCAAGCGGCACTCATTGCTTTCGAACGCTCCCCTTGCTTATTGACAGGAGCGAGCGTAGACTCCCCTGTCAGTAACTGAGAGGAGCGCCGTGAGCAAACCTACCGACCTGGTGCAAGGCACACTGGACCTGCTGATTCTCAAGACCATCGCGCTGGAGCCGATGCACGGGTGGGCGATTGCGCGGCGCATCCGGCAAGTTTCGAAAGAGGTGCTGCAGGTCAATCAGGGGGCGTTGTATCCCGCGCTGCATCGATTGGAACAACAGGGGTGGATTGAGGCCGAGTGGGGCGAGTCTGAAAATAATCGGCGAGCGAAATACTATTCGCTTACAAAGTCCGGAAAGAAATATTTGCAGAGCGAGCAAGCTAACTGGGAACGATTGTCGGCGGCGATCGGGCTGGTTTTGAAGAGAGCGTGAGGATGGAGGTGCGCGATGCGCTGGTGGCGTAGCGTTGCTCATCGGGTGTACAGCTTTTTTCACAAGGACGCGGTCGAGCGGGAGCTCGATCAGGAGATGTGCTTTCATGTGGAGCGCGAAATCGCCGAGAACATGGCAGCGGGGATGTCTCCCGAAGAAGCGCGGCGCGCGGCACTGCTGGAATTTGGCGGCGTGGAGAGATTTAAGGAAGACGTTCGTGTGGCGCGCGGTGTGAACCGTATCGAATCGCTACTGGCGGACGTGCGCTACGGTTTTCGAGCACTGCGAAAAAGACCGGGCTTTACTGTGATCAGCGTCCTCACGCTGACACTGGGGATCGGTGCGAACACGGCGATCTTCAGCATGGTAAATGCGCTGCTGCTTCATCCGTATAATTTCCGCGACCTCGACCGGCTTGTGCGCGTGTGGGAAGACCGCGGGATTGATGAAGGCTTCGACGCGAGATACATGGCGGCCGCGGATGCGGAAGATTTGCGCACCAATTCGCAGGTGTTTGAGAAGTTCGCGACGTACCGCATGCAGAGCTTCAGTATGGGAACGGGCAGCGAGATGCAGCCGGTGCTTGGCGGGAAAGTTTCCGCGGAATTTTTTGATGTTCTCGGAGTGAGTCCGGCGAGCGGCAGGGTTTTCACGGCGACCGAAGGACAGACGGGACTGGATCAAGTCGCGATCGTCAGTTACGGGTTCTGGCAGGGGCGGTTTGGCGGCGATCCGGCGATGCTGGGCAAAACGATTTCGCTGAACGGGCGGGTTTCCACCGTCGTGGGAATCATGCCGAAGGATTTCGATTACCCGGTGCCGGTGGAATTGTGGGTGCCGCTGGCGCTCAGTCCCGAGGAAAAGCGCGACCGAACGCAGCTTACAGAGAGCGCACTGGCGAGGCTGAAACCGGAAGTAAGCGTTGCAGCGGCGCGGGCAGCGATGGCCGGCTTGTCGCATCGAATGGAGCAAGATTATCCGAAGACGAACTCCGGCAGGATCGCGACGGTGCTGCAGCTTCGGAATGAGCTGTATATGTTCACCCTGCCTCTGTTCCTGTTGCTGCAAATTGCGGCGGGATTCGTACTGCTGCTGGCTTGCGCGAATCTGGCCAACCTGGTGTTCGCGCGCATGATTGGCAGGCAGAGAGAAATTGCGTTGCGCGCGGCGCTCGGCGCCAGCCGCGGACGCCTAGGGCAGCTTTTTCTGTCGGAGACGGTGCTTTTTTCGTTCGTGGCCGGGGTTGTGGCTGTCGCCGCTTCTTTCGCGAGTGTGCGCGCACTACGCACAAGCATTCCCGCAGGCTGGACGAAGTGGGTGCCCGGGTGGGACGGCATTCGGGTCGATGGCAACGTGCTGGCGTTTACGGTTCTGATCGCGCTCGGAGTCGGCGTGATTCTTGGGCTGGCGACAATGTTTCATGCCAGCCAGGTGGAACCGAACAAGGCGTTGAAGGAAACCGGTGCGGGGACGGTGGCGCCCGGGAAGCGTAGAGTGCGCAGTGCCCTGGTGGTGGCGCAGGTGATTTTCGCGCTGGTGCTTCTGGTGTGCGCGGGATTGACGATTCAGGGATTTGTGCGGCTGGCAAGCATCTACCAAGGATTCGAGCCGGCCAGTGTTTTGAGGATAGAGATATCGCTGCCGGAAAAAACTTATGCGGATAGCGTAAAGGTCGCGAATTTCTATCAGGAGCTGCTGCGTGGCTCGTCATCGCTGGCGGGGGTCCAGCACATAGGCCTGGTGACCAATCCTCCGGCGAGCAATGTGGACAATGATACGACTTACTTCAAGATCGAAGGACAGCCGGCGCTAAAGACCAGCGAGATGCCTTCGGCAGATTTGCAGATTGCCAGTCCGGATTTTTTTGAGACGCTGAAGATTCCGCTGGTGGCGGGCCGGATTTTTCTGGATGCGGACAATGCCGATGCGGCGCGCGTGGCGGTGATCAGCCGCGGGATGGCTTCGCGATTCTGGCCCAAGGGAGACGCGCTGGGGCATCGAATCAGGCTCGGGGCGCAGGACTCCACGGAGACGTGGCTCACGATTGTCGGAGTTGTGGGGGATGTTCGGCAGAATTGGTGGAACCCGGCTTCGCGGCCAGTAATTTACAGGCCGTTTGCGCAGTCGCCGCAGCGGTCGATGAACGTGCTGGCTCGAACGGTGTCGGACCCGATGGGTTTTGTGGCAGCGGTGCGAGACGTGGCGCGGCGAGAAGATCCGGGAATCGCTCTGCGAGGAGTAAACACGCTCGAAGAGGAAATTGCGGATTCCATCGCCATCGTTCGCATCATGGGGATCTTGATGGGAGTCTTTGGAGCGGTGGCGTTGGCGTTGTCTTCGATTGGAGTGTATGGCGTGCTTTCGGAAAGCGTAGCGCAGCGCACACATGAGATTGGAATCCGGCTGGCGCTGGGAGCCACTCCGGGCGATTTGCGGAAAATGATTCTCGGGCAGGCACTGACACTTACGGGAATCGGGCTGGCAATTGCGTTGCCGATTTCTTGGGCCATCAGCCGAGCGATGGCAAGCTTAATTTTCGGCGTGGTCAGCGTGGATTTCGCGATCCTCGCGGGATTCAGCGCGCTGCTTCTAGTTGTGGCGCTGGGCGCGGGCTATCTTCCGGCGCGGCGAGCGATAGGAGTGGGCCCGATGATTTCGCTTCGCTATGAATAGCGCTGTTTCTTGCGCGGCGGCGCGACGCTGGCTTGCAACCAGGAAAGATATTTGTTGGAGCCTTCGGAGATCGGGAGGGCCAAGAATTCCGGGAGGTCGTAGGTGTGGAGGCGCTTCACTTCTTTTTCTATGGCGGCGAGGAACTTGGCGGTGGTCTTGATCACCAACAAGTATTCGCGGGCGTTTTCCAGCTTCCCTTTCCAGGTGTAGTAGGAATCCACAGGGCTGAGCATGACGTTGACACAGGCGGCGAGGCGCTTGCTGACGACGCTGCGCGCGATGAGGCGGGCTTCGGTGAGCGTTCCGCAAGTGACCAACACCACGCGATACTGTCGTCCTGAGTTCATCGATTCCCTCCCCTCGTTCGAACGCCGAGCACGGCGAAATGCTTTTGTCTTCGGCGAAGTGAGACTAGAATAACGCTGCATGGCGACATCTCCCATTAAGTTTGGAACTTCGGGCTGGCGCGGGCTGATTGCGGACGACTTTACGTTTGCGAACGTGCGGCTGGCGGTGAATGCGATTGCGGAGCACCTGAAGACGAAGGCGAAGCAGCCCACGATCTTGGTGGGTTACGACACGCGGTTCTACTCCGAGGAGTTTTCTCAGTTGGCGGTCGAGATTCTTCAGCACCATGGGATTCGAACGCTGCTATGTGAGACGTTTACACCGACGCCGGCGGTGGCTTACGAAATCATGCGGCGGAAGCTGGACGGGGCCATCAACTTCACGGCGAGCCACAATCCCGCGCAGTACCACGGGCTGAAGTTTTCCACGGCGGATGCGGGGCCGGCGCTGCCGGAAGTTACGAAAGATATTGAAGCGCGCGTGGCGAAGATGGTTGCCAAGGATGGGCCGTTCCCGATGTCGCCCGGCGTAGGTTCGCATCGGAAGAACGGCGCCGGCGAAAAGGTGAACCTGCGGGAGAATTATTTGAAGCGCCTGGAAGAGTTGGTGCGCTTCGATACGCTGCGAAAGGCGAAATCCAAATTCGTGGTGGACGCGCTGCACGGCTGCGGCGCGGGGTACTTGGACCGAGCGCTCGCGGATCATGGCGTCTCGGTGCAGGCGATGCGCACGGAACGTGATTGCCTTTTTGACGGCACTGGCCCGGACGTGTCCGAGGAGAATCTTGCGCCGCTCCGCAAAGCGGTCGTCGATTCGAAAACGACGGCAGGCTTGGCGACTGACGGCGACGCGGATCGCTTTGGAATTGTGGATGGCGACGGGAAGTGGATTCAGCCAAACCTGATTCTGGCGCTGGTGTACGACTATCTGGTGGAAACGCGCAAATGGAAGATGCCGGCGGCGCGGAGCGTGGCAACGACGCAGATGATCGACGCGGTGGCAAAATCTCACGGGCAGAATATTTTTCAGACGCCGGTGGGCTTCAAATACATCGGGCAACTGATCCGCGAGGACAAAATCGCGCTGGGAGGCGAAGAGAGCGCCGGGCTCACCATCCGCGGGCACATACCGGAAAAAGACGGGATCCTGGCGTGCCTGCTGGTGGCGGAAATGATGGCGGCTCGAGGCGCTTCGATTGGCGAACAGATTCGCGCGATATTCAAGAAACTGGGGCGCGAATTCTGGCCGGTGCGCGAGAATCTGCACCTCAGCGACGAACAAAAGGCAAACGCAGTGAAGCGGGTGGCGGTGGACGCTTCGACACTACTGGGGCGGAAAGTCGTATCCATCGACCGCACGGATGGAGCAAAATTTGTTTTCGACGACGGATCGTGGATGTTGTTGCGGCTGTCGGGGACGGAACCGCTGCTGAGGCTGTACGTAGAAGCGGAAAGCGCAGCGGCTTCGGCAAAATTGACGAGCGAAGCGACTAAATGGGTTCTGCAAAACTGAAAAAGATGGATGCGGGCGAGAAACTTGTGACGCTCTTGAAGCAGAACGGGCGCGTGCTGCTGGGAGTGCTGGTGCTCGTGCTGGTGGTGCACGACGTTTTCGGCACGCACGGCTACCTGGCGATGCGACGCACGGAAAACGAAATCAAGAAAGTGCAAGCCGGTCTCGAACAGTTGAACAGGGAGAATCTGGATCTGGCGCAGGAAGTAAAAGAATTGAAGACCGATCCCCAGAAGATCATAGGCATTGCGCGGGACGAACTGGGGCTGGCGCGGCCGGGCGAAGTGATCTTCCGGATTCCGCCGTCGCAGCAGTTGCCGCAAAGTTCTACACGGAAGCCCTGACGGAGCGTTTTTTCCACGAAGTCCGCAGCAAAGACAGCGCAACCATCGCCAAGAAAATCACGATCAGGCCAACGGTGGCTTTCAGCTCGCTGCATTGGCCTTTGGGCAGGATCGAAAATCTTCCATAAACGAATTCGATGTGCACCCAGTAGACCAGTAGCGAAGTCTTGCCTAGCTGGATGATGGGGCTGAAACCCTTTTGCGCGAAACCCCAGCGGCACCAGGCGTACACCGCAAAAAGAATGACCAGCAGGATGCCGCAGCGCAGCAGGAGAAAATCGGGGTTGCTGTGCCAGTAGTCGTAGACGGCGTAGAGATGGATGGACGAGGAATCGAAGAGCATCGAGAGACAGACAGCGAGAATTCCGGCGGCGCCGAGTGCGGCAAAGGCCAGCCCTTCCTTGCGCTGGGCAAAACCCGAGAATAGAAAAAAGCCGACGGCGAGTCCCGCGAAGGCAAACGCCGACCAGGGAAACAGCGGAAAGAGCCACGGCTGCGGCTGATTGAAGATGTGCACGCCGTTGATGTAGGACTCGAGGGGCCAGGGCAGAAATCTCGGACGGTAAGTCGCCCAGAGCGGCGGTGTGGCCATGGCAACGATCGTTGCGGCGAAGAGGCCGGCGGTCAGCGTGCGAACGCGCGCGGTCGCGGCGTCGCCGGAGCCTGCTGCCCAGCAGAGCACGCCCATGAGCATCATGGAGAGACCGAGAATATTTAGAACGTCCACGCGCAGGAGATCGGTCCAGGGAGACCACGGATAGCCCAGCGCGAATTCCTGGACGCGAAAGAGCAAGCCCATGCCAAAGATTTCCGCCCCGCGCAGAATAGTTTGCTTGGCGATGGCTCCGCGATCGACGCCCTTTTCGCGCAGGCGCTCCGTGACGAGAGCAAATGAAAGTCCCGCCAAAAAAATGAAAAGCGGCGCGGGCAGCGTGCCGCCAAGCCGCGACCACGCCAGCAGCGACGATTTGCGCGCTTCCGGACTCAGCCAGGAGTCATAGCAATGCGTCTGGAACATCAAAACGCACGCCAGGCCACGCATCCAATCGATATACGCAAGCCGTCTTGCAGCGGGTTGCATTTGGTCTGTCATCGCTCTGCGTTACAATCCTCGCTTGCCTGCCACTCGCCAACTCGGCCCGCTCTCCATGATCGGCCTGTGGGCGGCTCTCACCCTCACCGGAGCGTTGTATGCCTCCTGGCTTGGTTACGGCGGCCGCGGCTTTGCGGCCACGCTGACGGCGTTCGCGTACTTCTTTCTGGTGATGCTGCTATTTGCCGCGCGCGGCGTAGCGGACGGGCTCGCAGCGCGCTTCGGCGCCGGGAGCGGTTATTTGCTCGGCGTCGCGGTGTTCCTTGTCTACCTGATTTACGCCCTGGGAACAAATACTTTCGCGTTCACGCGTTCCGCAGTAGTCGCAGCTTTCATTTTCGCGCCGCTGGCGCTGGCAAGTTCGGCCAAGCAGCGGACTCCCGGAGCGTGGCAGGACTTCCTGACGATTGCGGGAATTTGGGTGGCGGTAAAATTCTCACCTTCCCACTGGCTGTGGCCATACCCGGGCGGGCGGCTGGCGTATGTATTCACGGTACTGGTCTGCGTCAACGGCGCGCTGGCGGCTTTCGTCCTGTTGCGCCGGGTGGACGGCATCGGTTATTCAATCGGATGGGGGCGCCACTGGGGATTTTTCGTGTTCGCGAGCTTCGCCGTTTTCGCGTGCATCGCCATTCCGCTGGGACGGGCCATCCACTTCATCGAATTCGCGCCGCGCTGGAGCGAATGGAAGTCGCTGCCGCTTACGTCGTTGGGCATTCTTTTCTTTATCGCCTGGCCGGAAGAGCTTCTCTTTCGCGGTTTGCTGCAGAACCTGCTCGCACGTGCGTCCAAGAGTGAACTGGCCGGCTGGTGGACGACCTCGCTTCTTTTCGGCTTCTCACACATCACCAACATAGGATTTCCCAACTGGCGCTACGTGCTGCTGGCTTCGATCGCCGGCTTTTTCTACGGCTGGACATGGCGCAAGACCGGTTCAATCTTTGCTTCCGCCCTGGTCCATGCCGCCGTCGATGTGCTCTGGCACTTCTTATTCCGCACGGTTTAGGGGGCCATGTGCTCCCATTGCTGGATTGGATGTCAGGGCGTGGGGAAGGGCTCGACAGAATATCGCTTCACGCTTTACTGTCTGGAATGCAAGACCATCAAAGAGACCTTGCCTGGTGATGGAGACTCTTGGGCGCCATGACCTCTCCGTTGATGCTTGAGTTCGTGGTGGTGTCCAACGACTATCCCACGGCAACCGCGGTTTCCCGCGGCGTGAAAAAGTGCGGAGGCAAGTTCACCCTTTGTCCCACCGCGGATGCCGCCCGCGATTCCCTCAGCCGGCGCAAAATCGATGGCGTCTTCGTGGATCTCGAAGTCCCCGACACGCTGGCTCTCCTCGCAGACATCCGCCACGGAACGTCCAATGCCAAGTCCGTGATTTTCGCGTGCGTGCGAAGCTCCAAAGAGGCATCCGTAACCTTGAGCGCGGGCGCCAACTTTCTTCTCCTGAAGCCACTGACTGCTGAGGGCGTGGGGGTGCACATCACCATCGCCAGGGAATTGCTGGAGCGCGAGCGGCGGCGCTACTTCCGTCATCCCGCAAGTCTCCCCGTAACTTTGAGAGATGCGGAGGGCGAGCAGAACGCCAAGATGACCAACCTGAGCGAAGGCGGCTTGGCGGTGCGCGCGGCGAGGCCCCTGATCCATTCGTCGATGATTGAATTCGATTTCGAAGTGTCGTTTGGCGCGGCAGTGCGGGGCAGAGGTGAAGTCGCCTGGACGAGCAAAGAAGGAATGGCCGGAATCTTCATTCATACGCTACATGGAAAGGGACGCGAGCATCTGGAAGCATGGCTCCTGTCACGTGAACAGCTTGTCGCGTCCGGAGTCACAAGCGAAGCCTCTTCTTAGGCAAGTCCCCAAAAAACTCATTCCGTATTGAACCGCAAACAGGTGAAGATAGACTGCGCGCAACCGCTGCGTGTCAAGTCGCTGGGATAGGCGCACGTTTTTTGAGAAGAAGCGTTGGACTTGACAGGCTGTTTCCGATTGGAGCGTCGATGTCGCAGAATTCGCCGATCAGCTCGACGCGTGGATTTCGCGTGCACATCTACCAGCGCGAAGAGCTGACTGTGGTGGAGTGCCACGGAAAATTGACGGTGGAAAATGCACCGCTGCTCAAGAGCGAAGCGAAAAGCATCATGAGTGGAAAGAAACGGATTGTTCTGGACCTGAAGGAAGTACCTTTTATGGACAGCTCGGGGCTCGGGACGATTGCCGGGCTTTATGTTTCGGCGAAGACCAGCCGGTGCGAGTTCAAACTGGTTAATGCCAATCAGCAAATCCGAGAACTCCTCGGGATTTCCAACCTCCTGCGGTTGTTTGAAAGCACGGGCCGCCATGGCGGAAGATTGATGTAAGCAAGCAGGGTAACCAAAGCCTTTTTGCATCGTCTACAAACAGCAGTTACCGGGCGCAACGGACAAGCTGAAGGTGTGGTTCTGCAAGTGGAGGCATCGGATGGAAACGCTCTGGCAGGACGTGCAATTCGCCGTTCGAATGATGCGCAAGAATCTGGGATTCACTACCGCGGCGGTGCTCTGCCTGATGCTGGGAATTGGCGCCACCACCGGGATTTTCACCGTGGTGAACGCCGTGCTGCTGCAACCACTGCCCTACTCGCATCCGGAGCAGCTCATTCGCGTGTACACGGAGTTTCCGACGTTTCCTAACGGCGGGCTGCACCGCTTCTGGACTTCCGGACCGGAATTCCTGGATCTGCGTCGCGACACGCATTCGTGGGCATCGCTCGACGCGTGGGTGAGCGGCGGAGTCAACCTGGCTGGCAAAACGCAGCCGGTTCGCGTGACGGCGGCTTTTGTTAGCGGCGGACTTCTGGAATCGCTGGCGGTGTCGCCCATCAAGGGGCGCTTGATTTCGCAGTCCGATGATGCCCCTGGCGTGCAGGCGGTCGCCGACCTCTCCTATGGCACATGGCAAACCGTTTTTGCGGGGGATCCGAATGTCGTCGGGCGCGAGACGTATCTTGACGGAACAAAGTGCACCATTATCGGCGTGATGCCCAAGGGCTTTCAGTTTCCTCCGGGCGAGCAAGAGCCTGCGCAAATCTGGAGTGCGCTGCAACTCGACCCCGCCAAACCGGGTAACCGCGGCGGACACAATTTTTATCTGCTGGGGCGGCTGAAGCCGGGAATCAGCGGAGGCGCGGCGCAAGGGGAATTGGCATCGCTCGTTCAAAGTTACGGCGAAAAAAAGGTGCCAAAGGTTCACAGCTTCGACCCGAAGAACCACACCATCGTTAGCTTCCCACTGCAGGGAGAAGTGGTTGCAAGCGTCCGGCCGGCCCTGTTGATGCTGCTCGGCGCGGTAGTCTTCGTGCTGCTGATCGCCAGCGTGAACGTGGCGAACTTGCTGCTGGCACGGGCCGAAGCGCGGCGGCGAGAGATCGCGATTCGCGGCGCGCTGGGAGCGAGCCTGGTGCGGCTGGCGCGGCAATTTGTGACCGAAGGAATTCTGCTGGCGCTCTGCGGCGCGGTTCTTGGCGTGGGACTTTCCTTTGCAGGAGTTCGTTTGGTGCAGCTCACTAGCGCGGGCGGCATTCCGCGCGCGGATGAAATCGCGATGGATTGGCGAGTTCTAGTCTTTACGCTCGCGACCAGCGTGCTCACGGGAATTCTTTTTGGACTTGCGCCGCTCGCACCCTTGCTGGTCAGCGGAATCTCCGAATCGCTGAAGGATACGGCAGGGAGCACGACGGCTGCGGCGGGCGCACAAATCTTCCGACGTGTCCTCGTGGCCGGAGAATTGGCAATGGCCCTGGTGCTGCTGATTGGTTGCGGGCTGATGCTGCGCGCATTCTGGAAATTGCAGGAGGTGCACACCGGCTTGCACGCCGATGAGGTGCTGACCATGCGCGTTTCGCTGCCGAGCGGAACGTACACGGACAATGCCAAGATCACCGATTTCTGGACGCGCTTCGAAAGCCGCCTGACGAATCTTCCTGGCGTGCAATCCGCCGCGCTCGTCTCCGGGCTGGCGCCGATGCGCCCACCCAACATGAACGACACGGACATCGAAGGATTCGTATTGAAAGAGGGCGGCCCGATTCAAAACGTCGATTTCTACCAGTCTGTCAGCAAGGATTATTTTGCGACCATGGGAATCGCGCTGATTGATGGCCGGCTGTTTGAAGCGCGCGACGTCCAGGACGCCCCGGAAGTGGCCATCGTGAACAAGACCATGGCCGCGACGTTCTGGCCCGGTCAAAATCCCATCGGACGACGTGTGCGGCCCGGCGGAAGCAAGACGTGGTCCACCGTCGTCGGAGTCGTGGACGACGTAAAGAACGCTGGGCTCGACCGGCCGGCGGGCACGGAAATTTATATGCCGCATCGCCAGCCCGCGGGGCAGGGCTATAACAACATGTATGTAGTGATGCGAGCGCAGGGCGGCGATCCGCGCATGCTGGCGAGCGCGGTGCGCGAACAATTGGGGGAAATCGACCCGACGCTGCCGGTCGACAACGTGCGCCAGATGGGAGATGTTCTCCTGCGTGCGCAGGCGCGGCCGCGGTTTTTGACCCTGCTACTTTCGCTTTTTTCCGGCGTGGCACTGGCCATTGCGACGGTGGGAATTTACGGCGTGGTGTCGTACTCGGTGGCAAGGCGCACGAAAGAATTTGGTTTGCGCATGGTGCTGGGCGCGCAAGGCAGTGACGTGCTCGGCCTGGTGATGAAGCAAGGAGCCGGGATGGTGGCGATTGGAATTGCCGTGGGATTGGCGACGGCGTTCGCCCTGACACGGTTGATGGCCAGCTTGCTCTTTGGCGTGACGGCCACGGATCTGCCGACATTTGCGAGCGTCACCGTCATTTTATTTGGCGTGGCCTTGGCGGCTTGCTACATTCCGGCGCGGCGCGCCACGCGCGTCGACCCTATTCAGACGCTCCGCTACGAGTAGCACTCTGCTTTCCAGCGCTGTACCATTGCTGCGGTTCGCGGCGCGCCCGGCGTAAGCCTGGACTGGACAGAACTTCAAGCCCATTCCTCGCAGGACCGCGTTCCATAAAAAGGACCACAAGCAAAAATAACCCGGTACCTCGCCTGCGCATCTCTCGTGTATAGACTGGGGATCAAATCCTTGGAGGATGAAATGTCAAAACCAATGACGCCAGAACAGGCTCTTTTCGTGCTGAACGAAGTGTATCTCCCCGCGTTGAAGGCCGAGCATCGCATGACGAAGGCAGTGCTGGAAGCAGTCCCGGGGGATAAGCCGGACTTTCGGCCCGACCCTTTCGCCAAGCCAGCGCTCGAGCTGGTGCGGCACATTGCCGCAGCCGAGATTCGATTTCTGGAGACCACCATCAACGGCGAATTCAGCGCCGCGCCGGCGGCTTTCCCGGAAAGCGCCAAAACGCCAGCCGATTTCGCGGCATGGTATGCGCAGCGGTTCGAGGCAAATGTCCAGACTCTCACTAAACTGAGCGGCGAACAGCTCATCAAGATGGTGGATTTCCGCGGACTGTTCCAGCGGCCGGCCGTATCTTTCGTGCAGCTCGGGATGAGCCACACCATCCATCACCGTGGCCAGTTGTCCACTTACTTGCGGCCCATGGGCGGCAAAGTGCCCGCCATCTACGGCGAAAGTTACGACAGCGCGCAAGCCAAAAAAGCCGCGGGATAGCAACCTCTAGCGGACAACCCCGGAGAGCGGGCTGGAGGCTGAAGCGTAAAGTCGCTTGGGCATGCGGCCGGCGAGATAGGACTTACGGCCGGCGTTGACCGCGTCATGCATGGCCTCGGCCATGAGCACGGAGTCGGCGGCTTCGGCAATCGCGGTGTTCATGAGCACACCGTCGGCGCCCAGTTCCATCGCGACGGCAGCGTCGGAAGCGGTTCCGACTCCGGCATCCACGATCATGGGGACTTCAGTGATGCGATCGCGGAGAATGCGGAGATTCGCGGGATTCTGCACGCCGAGTCCTGAACCGATGGGTGCGGCGAGAGGCATGACCGCGGAGGCACCAGCGTCGATGAGTTTTCGCGCGGCGATGAGATCGTCATTGGTGTAAGGGAGTACCACAAAGCCCTCCTTCACAAGAACGCGCGTAGCTTCGATAAGCTGCTCGGTGTCTGGAAACAATGTTTGCTGGTCGCCGATGACTTCCAGCTTGACCCAATTCGAAAGGCCGACTTCCCTGCCGAGGCGCGCCGTTCGAATGGCTTCGTCAGCTGTGTAGCAGGCGGCAGTGTTCGGCAGGATGAAGATTTTTTCGCGGTCGATGTAGTCCAGCAGCGATTCTTTCGAACGATCGGTAAGGTTCACGCGTCGCACCGCAACCGTGACCATGTCCGCGCCGGAGGCTGCGTGCGCGCGTGCCATTTCCTGAAAGCTACGGTACTTTCCAGTTCCAACGATGAGGCGGGAATTGAAGGCACGGCCCGCGATGACCAGATTGTCCGGCATGGGTGACCTCGGTAGGATTTTAGACCTTCGAGGGCGCGGGAACAAATCCAGTCCGGGGAATGCCCCGCAGAGACGCAGAGAGCACGGAGTTCATCGGAAAAAACTTTTATTAATTCCCGTGATGCGGTGTAAACTCGCAAGCCGAGAGACCAGGGGATAGGCAGAGCTCGTTGACCGATTCAGAATCCCGCTTCCACCTGACTTCCAGGAGTTGCCATCGTCTGTAGCCGAGGTGGGGTGTGTTCGCGGGAATGGCATGTGCGTCGAGATTGGCAGTGAAAATTTAGGGGAGGATTTTGCAATGAAGATTCGAGTAGTGCTGATGATTGTGGTCTTCGCGATACTGGCAGGGGGCGCGCGCGCGCAAAGCGCGGACGTGGATATCCCCTATCAGAAGTTTGTATTGGACAACGGCCTGACGGTGATCGTGCATGAAGATCACAAGGCGCCGATTGTGGCCATCAACACTTGGTATCACGTGGGCTCAAAGAACGAAAAACCGGGGAAGACCGGCTTCGCGCACCTTTTCGAACATCTGATGTTTGGAGGCAGCGAACACGCGCCGGGCCGCTACATCGACGCGATGGAAAAAATCGGCGCAACGGACCTGAACGGCACGACAAACAACGACCGCACCAACTATTTTGAAAACGTTCCCACATCAGCGGTGGACTTCACCCTGTGGATGGAATCGGACCGTATGGGTTTTCTGCTGGGCTCGTTGGACCAAAAGACGCTGGACCTGCAGCGCGGCGTGGTGCAAAACGAAAAGCGGCAAGGCGAGAACCAGCCTTACGCCGTCGCATTTGATCTCATCACAAAGAATACCTATCCCGCGGCGCATCCGTATTCCTGGACGGTCATCGGTGAAATGTCGGACCTGAACGCGGCCTCCATGGACGACGTCAAGGAATGGTTCCGGACGTACTACGGGCCGTCGAACGTCGTGATTACGCTGGCGGGTGACATCGACGTAAAAACCGCGCGAGAAAAAGTGGAGAAGTATTTTGGAAATGTTCCGCCTGGCCCTCCGGTTGGGCATCAGGAAGTTTGGATTGCCAAGATGACGGGGTCGCACCGGGGAACCGTGCAGGACCGCGTCCCGCAGGCACGAATCTACAAGGTCTGGAACGTCCCGGAATACGGGAGCGCTGACGCCGACTATTTGAATCTGGTGGGCGACGTGCTCAGCTCGGGAAAAACATCGCGATTCTACAAGCGGCTGGTGTACGACGACCAAATCGCGACCAACGCAAATGCTTCCGTGCGCTTGAACGAAATTGGCGGGCAGTTCTACGTGCAGGCAACCGCCAAACCCGACGGCAACCTCGCACAGGTGGAAAAAGAATTGGATGAAGAACTAGCGCGATTCCTGAAGGAAGGGCCAACCGCCGAAGAGCTGGCCCGCGCGAAGGCGCTAAATGAAGCAAACTTCGTGCGCGGCATCGAGCGCATCGGGGGATTCGGCGGAAAATCCGACCGGCTGGCGCAGAGCCAAGTGTTCCTCGGCAGTCCGGACGCGTATAAAGCATCGCTGAAGCGCATTCAAAACGCCACCGCGGAAGATTTGAAAGCCGTGGCGAACCGCTGGCTTACCGACGGCGTTTACGCGCTGGAAGTGCAACCATTCCCGGCCTACAAGTCGGCGGCGACAGGTGCGGATCGCTCAAAAGCTCCGGACACTGGTACGCCACCCCAACTTAAGCTCCCAAAGCTGCAGCGCGCGACGTTGTCGAATGGGCTCAAAGTAATCCTGGCGGAGCGTCATGAAGTTCCGCTGGTGAGTTTCTGGCTGGACGTCGACGCTGGATATGCCGCAGACCAGAGCGCAGCGCCCGGGACGGCCAGCATGACCATGTCGCTTTTGAACGGGGGCACAAAAACGAGGACTGCGCTCCAAATCAGCGATCAGCAGGCGTTGCTGGGCGCCCAGTTAAATGCCTATTCAAATCTTGACCTGTCGGTGGTGCGGCTTTCCACGCTCAAGACCAAGCTGGACCCTTCGCTCGATCTCTTTGCGGACATCATCCTGAATCCCGCGTTTCCGGATTCTGATTTCAAGCGGCAACAGAAACTGCAAATCGCCGCAATTCAACGCGAACAAGTCACACCGATCCCGATGGGGCTTCGCGTATTCCCCGGGCTCTTGTATGGCCCAGGTCATGCTTACGGAAACCCGCTGACCGGATCGGGGACCACGGCCAGCGTCGGAAGCATGACGCGCGAGAATCTCGTGAAGTTCCACCAAACTTGGTTCAAGCCGAACCATGCAACGCTGGTCATCACCGGCGACATTACTCTCAGTGAAGTTACGCCGAAGCTTGAAAAATTGTTCTCGGGCTGGAAGCCGGGACAAACTCCCGAGAAGAACATCAAGAACGTGCAATTGCCGTCGAAGTCCGTGGTGTACCTGATGGACAAACCCGGCGCGCAGCAGTCCATCATCATCGTGGGAAACATTGCTCCGCAAACAGCAAACCCCAATGAGCTTGCCATCCAGGCAATGAATGACGGACTCGGTGGAACGTTTTTTTCGAGAATCAACTCGAATCTGCGCGAAGACAAACACTGGTCGTATGGCACGAGCACATTTCTCTGGGGAGCGCGCGCACAGCGGCCGTGGATTACCTTTGCGCCGGTGCAAACCGACAAGACCAAGGAATCGCTGGCGGAACTGAACAAGGAGCTGCGCGGGATCGTGGGCGACCGCCCATTGACGCAGACGGAGCTGACGACAATCCAGGACAGCGAAACCCTCAGCTTGCCGGGATCGCGCGAGACTCAAGAAGAAGTCGGGGGTACGATCAACGATCTGGTGCAATACGGCTTGCCCGACGATTACTACGAAACGATGGCTGCAAAGATCCGGGCGCTCAAGACGGCCGATCTCGCAGGCGCCGCGAAGGCCATAGTTCATCCCGACAATCTGATCTGGGTAGTCGTCGGCGACCGTTCCAAAATCGAAGCTGGTATCAAGGAGCTAGGTCTCGGTGAGATTAAGTTCCTGGATGCGGACGGAAAGCCTCTCTAGCCCGATAGTTCCTGCAAGGGCTCGACTCCGAAATCAATGGGCGGCGTATCGCACGATACGCCGCCCATTTTTTCATTTCTTGCCGTTGCAAGAGTCATTGCAGATGCGCTTCGAGGAACCAGAGGTCCTTGTCGAGCTCGCGCGTGAGGGCGGTAAAGAGATCAGTGGTAATTTTGTCGCCCAGATCGTCGCTCTCATTGACGGCCTGACGCAACGCATTGGCATGATGGGCCACGTTGTGAACGAGCCATTTGAGTTGCGAGGCGCCGTCCGAGGCGGAGAGATCGGCTTCTTTCAAACCGCTCTTCGCAGCCGCTTCGCGAGTGGTGCCGTTGGTCACGCCCCCAAGAGTGACGACGCGTTCCGCGATCGTGTCGGTCTGATCCTCGAGATGCGCCGCTACGGAATCAAAGAGTTGATGAAGCTGGATGAAATGCATGCCTTTGACGTTCCAATGTGCCCATTTCACCTGGCTGCGGAGATCCACGCTATCCGCGAGCCGGGCATTCAGAAGCGCAACGACGGCTTGCCGGTTGGACTCTA